>Ga0160423_10002243_pt1 | contig 16199 bp, 18 predicted proteins | sample CRUFie14St8metaG_FD_108191 | JGI IMG/M metagenome (GOLD analysis project Ga0160423, IMG submission 108191) | Marine microbial communities from the Costa Rica Dome - CRUD Field 142mm St8 metaG | ecosystem: Environmental > Aquatic > Marine > Oceanic > Photic zone | place: Costa Rica: the Eastern... | reverse complement strand
TAAGAAGACAGCACTAGTGTTGGGTGCTGGTGGTTTTATTGGTAGTCACATGGTAAGGAGACTGCGTAGTGAGGGATATTGGGTTCGTGGTGTAGATCAAAAATACCCAGAGTATTCTGCTACGGTTGCTGACGAGTTTGTTCAGGGTAATCTTACTGACGCTGGTTTGGTTAAACGTGTCATTGAGTATTCGGGAGATACCTTTGATGAGATCTATCAGTATGCTGCTGATATGGGTGGTGCTGGATTTGTTTTCAGTGGTGATAATGACTCTGAGATCATGAGTAATTCTGCATCTATCAACATCAACCTCCTTGAAGCACAAAGGGAGTTGAATGAGACTAAGGGTGTAAACAAAACCAAAATTTTCTATAGCAGTAGTGCCTGCATGTATCCTGAGTATGCTCAGATGGAAGTAAACAATCCAGGTCTGAAAGAGACTGATGCATACCCTGCAGGTCCTGACTCTGAATATGGATGGGAGAAACTCTTCTCAGAACGTCTCTTCCTTGCATACAATCGTAATCATAACATTGAAGTTCATATCGGACGTTTTCATAACATCTTTGGTCCTGAGGGAACTTGGACTGGTGGTAGGGAGAAGTCTCCTGCTGCCATGTGTCGTAAGGTTGCGATGGCAGAAGACGGTGGAGAGGTTGAGATCTGGGGTGATGGTGAACAAACTCGTTCATTCCTTTATGTTGAGGAGTGTGTTGAGGCAACTCGTCGTTTGATGGAATCTGACTTCTCTGGTCCTGTGAATATTGGATCTGAGGAGATGGTTACTATCAATCAACTTGCAGATCTTGCTGCTAAGGCTGCTGGCAAAACCATTGTCAAGAAGCACATTGATGGTCCTCTTGGTGTCCGTGGTCGCAACTCCAATAATGACCTCGTTCGTGAGAAACTTGGTTGGGACTATACTATGACTCTCGAAGAGGGTATTGCTAAGACCTACGAGTGGGTTAATGAGCAAGTCCAACAAAGTGAGGAGGCAACCGCACCTGAACTAGCGGGGATTATTTGACATGAATGTCGTTTCTGGTAATTGTGCTGGGACCTTTAGTGGGTTCCTAGCACAACTGGCGTGGATGGAAACTGCAGAGAAGAATCCAGACGTTAATCTTGCTCTGCACACTAGAAATAAAACCCACTATCCTGGTAGTAGTTACTCTAACTATCGTTGGTTTAACTCTGCTGACTGTAATAATATTGATGAAGTCGTGGGAGACAATATTCTCTTCGATTTCTTTGAACCAAATGAGTACATGACCAGGGAATACCCTGATGAGTTTACTTATTTTGAAACGTATCCTGCGGATGTCAAAGATCAGTTTGCTAACTATCCTGAGGACAATCTGAAGTACGATGGCAGAGGAAGTAAGAAAGAGCAATACTCTGACACTGAGTTTTTTAATAAAACTAGACTTGCTTTGAACAATCAGTGGAACAAATTTACTTTCACTGACCGTATGAAGAACCTAGTTGCAGAGGAGCAGAAACTGATCGAGGGTAAAAAGGTCATGACTCTTATGTTGCGACACTCAGAACACTATGCTGGAGCAACTAAGGGGTATAAACTTGGTGGTCCTGCTGTTATCGAGAATGCTATTCGTTGTGTAAAGGAACGGATTGATGATTATGATGCGATTCTTCTTACTACATTGATTCAACCTTTTGTTGATCAGTTCCGTGATATGTTTGGTGATAGATTGATCACAACTAACAGAGATCGTTTTCCAATTGATATTGATTGGAAAGGTGGACGATATACGCAAGAACCAATGACCAATGTTGAGTATGATACTGAATATCAGAATGCATTTCTTGATGTTATTCTGACATCTAAGACTGATCTTGCCATTGGAAGTAGCAGCAATATGTTCCTTGCTTCTATGTGTATGAATCCAAAACTTAAATACGAAATGTTTGTCATTGCAGATGGGTGTTGATATGAAAAAATCATTTAAATTGTTAAACGACAGTTGGATTCATTTGAGTAATGGAAACAAAGGTCATATGATCCATGGTAAAGACTCCAAGTATATTGATTGGGTTCACTGTGGAGAAGGAAAGCAACAAGAGACTTTTAATTCTCTTGTATCAACGGATGAGACCTTTTATGTTGACAAGTTTCTTCCTGCTGGACTTCAAGATTCGACGAGTGCTGTCAAATATGGCATCATTTTTGAGTGTGGTTGGATCATGCAACCGGTTATTGATCAGGTAAAAGAGAATCTCGATGCATATATGAACTGCTATGAGAAGATTTTCACCTGGTCTGAAGAACTATGTGATCTTCATGAACGAATTTGTTGGATCCCTGGGTATGGAACTTACATTGATGAACCCCAGATTTATCCAAAAAGCAAACTGGTGTCGATCATTTGCTCCATGCAATCTTGGTTGCCTGGACACCAGAATCGTCTGGCAATGGTCGAACAATTAGCACCATATGCCCCCTGGTTTGGCAAGGGACGTGGTGATATGGAGATTGAAAACAAGGAAGAGGGTCTTGCTGACTACATGTTCTCTGTTGCTATTGAGAATATGGACAACTGGTTCACTGAAAAAATCATTGATTGCTTCCTTTGTGGCACTGTACCCATCTTTTATGGCACTCCAAACATCGGTAAGTGGTTTAATACTGACGGAATCATCACTCTTGAGGATGGATTTGACATTGAAGAACTGACCGAGGAGATGTATTACTCCAGAATGGATGCTATCAAAGACAACTTTGAAAGAGCATTGAAGATGCAAAACACTGAAGATTATATCTGGGAGAACTACCTTGAACAACGATAAGATTTGTTTGATTCACTACTTTGCGGGTGTTGGTGACGTATTTTTTCTGCAATATGTTGCAAGAAAGTACCTTGCCATGGGGTATCGGGTCATTTGGCCATTGAGAGATAAGATTATGTGGATCAAGGATTACATTCCTGACATTGAATTCTGCTCAATGAATGATGATTTTCCTGGAAAACAATACTATGGTCAAGATATAATCATCGTAGCACCCAATTTTGTCTACCTTGGTGTTATGAAAGCACATCTTTGGGGCAATGATTACGGTGTATCTGATGAGGATACCTGTGCTTGCATGTCTGCTAAGTATGATCTCATGCACCTTGATTGGCATGACTGGTCTAAAGGATTCAAGTTCAATCGCAACGTTGACAAGGAGAATGAACTCTATTATGATGTCCTTGGTTTGAAAGATGACTCAGAATATACCTTTGTAAACCGTTATTCAAACACAGATAACCGTAAAAACGATGTGTTGTTGATGCAAGACCTTAAGTATCCTGCAGTAAATCTAGATATTGTAGATGGATTCTCCTTATTTGATTGGTGTAAAGTCATTGAAAATGCAAAAGAGATCCATACAGTACACACATCTGTGCCCTATCTGATTGATATGCTAGATATCAAGGCAGAAAAATACATCATGTATCAGGGGAATCACAATGATGATGTGAAGCACATCCCCTTCTCAAAAAATCCTGTCTACATTCCAAACTAAGAGGTTTCACTATGAAAATGCCTATTTCCGAAATTATTGACCGATATACGATCTCTAAACTCAAGTCTGAACGCACTAGTGAGGATGTTTCTCATGAAGTGAACTCATATTCTGAGGAAATTGGTCAGTATAATACCGAAGAAGTCACTCCATACGTTGATAAGATGTATGAAATCAACGGAACTCTTTGGGACTATGAAACCAGAATGCGTAAACTGATGGATAGTCGCAATGGAACTGGTCCTGTGGTCGATGCAAATGATCTCCCACTTGCAGAAATTGGTAAACTTGCCCTGCTGGTGCGTGATCTTAACGGCACTCGTAATGGTGTTAAGTCTGAGATCGTTGAGAAATTTAGTGAAGGATTTAAGGACATCAAGATCAATTATGTCAAGACTGACTACCCTGTTCTCTCCAATCTTGGTCTGAAATTTGAAGATGAATGAGGTATGTTGTAGATATTGACAATACTATCTGTGATCCTGGACCTGATAGAGAGAGAAGATACACTCTTGCCACTCCAAGGAAGGATAGAATTGACTTCATAAATAAACTGTACGATGATGGGCATACCATTATCTACCTGACAGCTAGAGGTATGGGTCAATTTGACAACTGCCGAGAGATCGCAGAGAAGACATTCTACGATTTCACCTGGAAACAACTAGAGTCATGGGGTTGTAAATTCCATGACCTGTTTCTAGGTAAACCTGCTGCAGATCTGTATATTGACGATAGAGGAATCAACGATCATGACTTCTTCATTCAAAACTGAAAGACCCTGGGGTATGTTTGAAACTTTATATGACGCAGATACGTATAAAGTAAAAAAAATATACGTCAATCCAGATCAATCGTTCTCTCTTCAGTACCATAATCTTCGTTGTGAAGATTGGATTATTGTAGAGGGTACAGGAAAAATCAGGCATGGAGAATGGGAAGATGATTGTGTTGTTGGAGATAGATTTCACATCCCAGCAAATTTTATCCATAGAGCAACTGCAGGTCCAGATGGACTAACTTTTATTGAAGTTCAACGTGGAGTCTGTGATGAAGACGATATCGTTAGATTAGAGGATAACTACGGAAGAGTTGTCTAAAGCATTTTTATATGCTATCATTCTGTTAAATTGTTAAGAAAATTCAATGAACCGTTTTACTGAGTATTCTGGATTGAAGGATCGTATCGTTGAGTGGTTGCACAACTATTGTTCTATCAACAACATCAAAGCATTGGTGATTGGTGTATCTGGTGGTATTGATTCTGCAGTAAGTTCTACTCTTGCTGCTTCTACTGGACTTCCAACATATGCTATTGGAATGCCTATTGACCAGATTTCTGATCAAAAAGATCTTTCAGAAGCACACCTGAATTGGTTGGATGAGAAGTTTGATAATGTGACTGTTCTCAAGTTTGATCACTCCAATACCTTTACTACTTTCAAGGGTATCATGGGTGAAGATTATGGATCTGATAAGATGGCACTTGCCAATACCAGGTCTCGTCTTCGCATGGTTACTCTGTACCAAGTTGCTGCTACTGTTGGTGGTATTGTTGTTGGTACAGGTAACAAAGTTGAAGATTATGGTGTTGGATTCTACACGAAATATGGTGATGGTGGTGTAGATATTGCACCAATCGCAGATCTTTATAAGACTGAAGTATGGGAACTTGGAAAGTTCTTTGGTATTGATGAACGAATCATTAGTGCTAAACCTACTGATGGTCTTTGGGATGACGGTAGAACTGATGAAGATCAGTTAGGTGCATCTTATGAAGATTTGGAATATGCTATGGAGCATGGAACTGGACCAGCAGTCAGAATCCTTCATGACTTCAATACCAAGAACAAGCACAAGATGATTCCCATCCCAACCTTTACTGTATGAGTGTCTGCTTAATTGTTAGTGACGAAGTGTCTGACGACACTTGGAAGAAAAAGATCCCACCCTATAGTGGATTGGGAACTGAAGGCATAGGATCTGTGTTTCAATACCAGATCCTACTGGCCTTCTTTGCTGATTTTATGGGTGTTGATTATACTTTCTCTGGAACAACGAACCTTTCCCATCATTCTTATACAGATAAGTCTGAAAATGATTTCTGTGGGTCTCTAGATGAGTTCTTTAACCTGTCTAATGTCAAGAAAGAATGGGATAGAGTTCATATGTTTGCTCAACTCTCTGGTACTCAAGACCCTAGAGGTGCTGAAATATTCAACGGTGAGTTGCAATCTTTCATTGAACAACATAGAGACAGTGAGGAGAATATATTAATCAATCTTCATTGGTGTCATCTATATCTGGCACAGTTTTGTAAAGTAAATGCCTCTCTTATCTTTACAAAAGAAAGGGTTGACAAGATGAGAGAAAATTTGGTATATAATGGTGAGAAGTACTTCGATGATAAGATCAATATCTCTTGGCACGTTAGGACACCAAATCCTAATGACGTACCAGCAGAGATTGTTTCTCCTCTGAGGGAGTTATATTTCTATGAGAAAGATTATCAAAGGTATGTAAATTTAATTACTGCCTTGAAGAATACTTTTGCTGACAAAGATGTGAATCTGCACATTCACTCTCAAGGATTTACGTCTGACTTCACTGAGTTTACACAATTAAAGACAGACAAATTTAATATCGTTGCACATCTGGATGAAGATGCTATAACTGATCTATATCATATGTCACATGCTGATATGTTTGTGATGTCAAATAGTTCTTTTTCTTGGATCGCATCACTTCTTAACAGCAATCAAAAGATAGTAAGAGATAATTTTACTAACGGACCATTCACATTTAATTCTACTAAAGCAAATTACGACTTTACCAGTTACGCATGAAAAATACTATTAAAGACGTGCAGGACTTTTGGAATACCAGACCCTGCAACGTTCGACATTCTAAGAAAGAAGTTGGAACAAAAGAATATTTTGATGAGGTAGAGAAAAAGAAATTCTTTGTTGAACCTCACATCAAATCATTCTCAAAGTTCAATGAATGGAATGGTAAGAAGGTACTGGAGATTGGATGTGGACTTGCTACGGCAGGGATCAACTTTGCAAGGTATGGTGCTGAGTACACTGGAGTTGAATTGTCAGCAGAGAGTCTTGAACTTGCAAAGAAACGATTTGAGGTGTATGATCAATCAGGTGAGTTCTATGAAGGAAATGCTGAAGAACTCTCTTCATTCCTTCCCATGGAAAAGTATCATCTGATCTACTCATGGGGTGTTCTACATCATACACCTCATCCTGATCGTGCCATGGCAGAGATCCGTAGGTATCTTGCGAAAGATGGTGTCTTCAAACTGATGTTGTATTCTTCTGATTCTTGGAAGAACTACATGATTAGTATTGGTCTTGACCAACCAGAGGCACAGTATGGATGTCCTGTTGCATACACTTACACTGAGGAGGAGATTCATGAACTTCTTGATGACCACTTTGATGTAGTTTCGATTGAGAGAGATCACATTTTTCCCTATCAGATCGAACCATATAAGAAAGGAGAATATGTTAAACAACCATGGTTTGAGGCAATGCCCCAAGAAATGTTTGATGTACTTGAAAAGAAAATTGGTTGGCACCTGCTGATCACTGCAAAACCAAAATCGTAGGAACTGTAAAATGAAAATCGGAGTTATTGGGGCTGGTAGACTTGGCATTTGTTTTGCACTCCTTTGTGAGGAGGCAGGATACGATGTTCTTGTTTCTGATATTAGAGAAGACTATGTAAACAGTCTGAACAATAGGGAGATCATCACTAATGAACCAGAGGTTTCTAATCTTCTGAAGAGAGCAAAGAATTTTAGAGCAACAACAGACAATAGTGAGGTTATCGAAGAGTGTGATTTAATCTACACACTCGTAGCAACTCCCTCTCTGCCTGATGGATCGTACAATGTTTCCTCTGTCTGGGATGTTGTTAAGTGTTTTGAGGGTGTAGAGAAGAAAAAATATTTTGTTGTTGGATGTACGACAAACCCTGGGGACTGTGATAAGTTTGCAGCAGAACTCCCTAGTAATATCAAAGTATTTTACAATCCAGAGTTTATTGCTCAAGGATCTATCATCAATGATTTGAGAACAGCAGACATGGTTCTATTGGGTCATGATCAACATGATGAATCAATTAGTGATATAGTTGCTGACATCAAGAAACTATACATCAAGATTCAAACAACCAGAGCAATTGTTTGCACGATGTCAAATACTGCTGCTGAGGTTACAAAGATTGCAACTAATTGCTTCTTGACCACTAAGATTAGTTACGCAAACATGTTAGGTGATGTATTGCGTCAGTCTGGATGTGGAGATGAAATCACTGCTGTTCTTGGTGCTATTGGTGCAGATAGTAGAGTCGGTAAGAAGTATTTGAACTATGGATATGGATATGGTGGTCCTTGTTTGCCAAGGGACAATAGGGCATTTGCTGCCTTTGCAAAAGAATCTGGACTAGAATATAACTTAGGATTTGTTACTGACGAAATTAATAATCAACATGCAGTGTTCCTTTGTGAATATTATGAATATGTAAACACTAGTAGTAATCCTTTCTATTTTGACTCTATTGCATATAAGAAAGGAACTGATATCCTAACTGAGAGTCAACAACTCAAACTATGCACTGACTTCCTTGATCGTGGGCATAGAGTTTATGTTCGCAATGACCATAAAGCAGTCCCACAAGTTCAAGAAGAACTCTATGTAAAGTATGGTGATAGAGTAAGATTTGTTGACAGTAGAGATCACATCAAAGAACCCGTATTTATTGTTGAATTATGACTAGAGAAACAAAAAATCTTTCAATTAAATCTGTTGATGAGATCAAGGGCATTCTTGATACTATCAACACTGAAGAGTATTCATTGGTTAATTACGTGTGGACCGAGTACGGATTCTACCCCACATACTTCAATGAACTTTTTAGGGAGTTCTTTGCAGATGTAGAGGGACCTATCCTGGGATTTTGTTTTCCTGGTCAAGAAGTTTTTTATGAGGGTAAGGTAGATATTCTAGTCAGTCTTGAGGGATTTCTTGATACCACAAAAGCATATTCTGATAATCAAGAAACAGAACTGCTCCTTAATAATTTTAAAACGATTGATGATCGTGGAGTTGCGTTCTGGTTTACTGTTCGCAACTTTGATGAGGACGCATATGAAGATGCATTCTCGGGGTATACTTTTAGAAACATCGTATATCCAATCGGAAAGAGACTTCCCTGGGAACTTGGTTGGCCACCTGGTCCTGGTCATCAGTATGCTGATGGTGAGGATGGTCCATGGCGTTTCCCAAGTTGTAAATACTACATCGATAAAGTTCAATCATATGATTTGAATTTGTGGGACAACTCTTTCAAACGAGGAGAGAGTTTGGACATTGGAGAATACAATACATTCTTCGTAAAGAATAGTTTTAAAACAAGAAACTATGGTTCTGCTAACATCGATGATTACCTTGTAGGTAAAGATGGAACTTCTGGTGACCTTGGATTCGGTAGTGTCGAATTTGATTTCTATGCTAAGGTGATTGATTTTCATATCAAAAACAAAAAGAACATCGTTGTAATTCATGACCTTGTTAGATTCCCTGAGATTGAGAGTGAGTATGTTCACTATATTGACATGAGGGGTAATCTTGATGTAAGATCATTGTTGACGATTGTAGACGACTCTAATAATTTTATTAACACTGGCACAAGTCCAGGAGATCTTGCTGCTTACTATTGTAAGACTAATCAAGTTATCATTGGTGATCAAATTATTCAGAACAGAACTCAATTTGCTGATCTGATTCTTGGACGCAGTGATAGGAAGGTCTGCCGTTTCCATAAGGAAGATCAAAATTATGATGAGTTGTTTGCATTCCTTTCAGAGAATTGATTTATGAAGAAGGCACTTATTACAGGTATTACAGGTCAGGATGGTTCATATCTTGCTGAGTTCCTTTTAGAAAAAGGATACGAAGTTCATGGAATCATCCGAAGATCCTCCATGATCAACACCCATAGAATTGATCATATCTTTGGTGAGATCAATCTTCATTATGGAGATCTTACTGATTCTACTAACATGGTTCGTGTGATTCAGAAAGTTCAACCAGATGAAATCTATAACCTGGGTGCTCAAAGTCATGTAAAGGTGTCTTTTGAGACTCCTGAATATACAGGTATGGTGGATGGTCTTGGGACACTTCGTGTCCTTGAGGCTGTCCGTCTTTTGGGTCTTGAGGGAAAGACTAGAATCTATCAAGCATCTACATCAGAGATGTTTGGTAAGGTTAGAGAGATCCCTCAGAAAGAAACCACACCCTTTCACCCTAGATCTCCATATGGGTGTGCTAAGGTGTATGCTTATTGGACAACTAAGAACTATAGAGAAGCATATGGAATGTATGCTTGTAGTGGCATCTTGTTTAATCATGAGTCACCGAGACGTGGTGAAACTTTCGTTACAAGGAAGATCACAAGGGCATTGAAAGCAATCTCCGAAGGCAAACAAAAGGTACTGACTCTTGGTAACTTAAACGCAAAGAGAGATTGGGGACATGCAAAAGATTTTGTTGAAGCTATGTGGTTGATGCTTCAGCAAGAAACTGCAAAGGACTATGTAATTGCTACAGAGGAGCAACACACTGTTCGTAAGTTTGTCGAACAAGCCGCACCATATTTTGGTATGGACATTGTGTGGAGAGGTGAGGGTGATAATGAAATTGGTATTGATGTTAATAGTAACGAAGTTGTGGTTAAAGTGAATCCCAAGTATTATCGTCCTTCAGAAGTTGATACTCTTTTGGGAGATTGCTCAAAGGCAAAAAAAGATCTTAATTGGTCTCCCAAAATTACCTTTGATGAATTAGTTTATGACATGTGTAAAAATGAATCTTGATAGCAAAATCTATATTGCAGGTCATACTGGTCTCGTTGGATCTGCACTTGTCCGCACTCTTAGAGAGAAGGGATATAAAAATTTAATATTCACAACTCACAGGGATCTAGATCTTCGTGATGAAGATACAACTAAAAAGTTTTTTGAGACAATGAGACCTGAATATGTTTATCTTTGTGCTGCTAAATGTGGTGGAATAGGTGATACCAAGTCTCATCCTGTTCAGTATCTTGAAGATAACTTAAAGATTCAAACTAATGTTATCTCTTCTTGTCATCATGTGAATGTAAAGAAGATGATTATGTTGGGTTCTGCAAGTGTATATCCCTCACAATCTGTGCAACCAATCAAGGAAGAATACTTGTTGACTGGTAAGTTAGAACCAGTAAATGAGTCCTATGGCATGGCAAAAATTATAGGAATTAAACAGTGTCAAGCATACAATAAACAGTATGGTACAAAGTACATCACTGTGAACCCTTGCAATGTTTATGGTCCCAGAGATAATTTCAACCCATCTTCAAGTCATGTTGTTGCAGCATTGATTCGTAAATTTTATGAAGCAAAAATATCTGGGAAAAAACAAGTTGAGTGTTGGGGAACAGGATCTGCAAGAAGAGAATTGATTTATGTTGAAGACCTTGCAGATGCCTTGATTCATCTCATGAACACTAAAGATTGTCCAGACGTAGTTAATATTGGACCAGGTAAAGACGTATCAATCAAAGAACTTGTCGCTCATGTAGTTGATGTGATAGGATACGAGGGTGAAATCCAATGGGATGAAACCAAACCTGAGGGTGTTAAGCAACGTCTTCTTGATGTTTCAAAACTAAATGATCTTGGTTGGAATACAACAACCGATTTAGATCACGGTCTTTTCAACACTTACGAATACTTTAAATTAGGAGACGGCAAGCAATGTATTGGCCTTTGATGGAAGAGACGATCACACTTAAAGATCGTCTTAAGATGGCAAAGTTTATCCTGACAACCAGTCGTCTCACTAATGGTCCTAGGGTTCGTCAATTTGAGAAAGAGTGGTCTGAGTGGGTTGGCACTGATCACTCTCTTTATGTTGGTAATGGTAGTCTCGCAAACTTCCTATTGGTTGCTGCGATGAAAGAATACTGTGGTCTCAAGGATGGAGATAAAGTTCTTGTCCCTGGAACTACCTGGATGACAAATGTTGCACCTATTATTCAGAATGGGTTTGAACCAATTTTTTGTGACATTAATCTTGATAACTATTCTTTTGATAAAGATGAACTCAAGTACGTTGCTCAGCAGCACCCTGATATCAAAGTAGTATTCATCACTCACTTAGTTGGACTATCTTCGGATGTCGAATACGTCAAGGAGATTTTCCCTAACGCATTGATTCTTGAGGATGTCTGTGAGTCGCATGGTGTTGAAGGTCCAGATGGGAAGAAACGTGGCACTTATAGTCTTGGATCTACCTTCAGTTTTTACTTCGGTCATCACATCACAACTATTGAAGGTGGAATGATTTGCACCGACAATCCAGAACTTCAGGATTTGATGAGAATCAAACGATCTCATGGAATGTCAAGGGAATCCATTCATGCTGAGAAGTATGCTCAGGAGAATCCACATATTGATCCTGCATTTCTGTTTGTGACTGATGGATACAACTTCCGCAACCATGAAGTATGTGCTGTGCTTGGATCTTCTCAACTTAAAAAACTTGATAGGAACGTTAAGATTCGTCGGGACAACTATGATTGGTGGTTGGAGCAATCACAGACACTCTCTCACAAGTATTATCTTCCAGAGTCTCAGGCAGGAAATAGTAGTTTCTCTTTCCCTTTGATTTGTCGGGAAAAAGAGAATGCTCAAAAACTAAAACAGGTTTTTAAAAAGGAAGGTATTGAATATCGACCCGTGATTAGTGGTAATCTTTTGTATCACCCTGCTTTTAGACAATATAAACTATGTACTGAGAGAGAAAATCCCAATGTGAATACTCTCCACAATCATGGATTGTACGTGGGTAATAGTCAGTTTGTTGATCTTGATAAACTGAACCTCCTTGTTCGACTGATGGATATATAATTTACTTTTAATGCAATCATGATTGGATATAATAGACTTGGTATCAATGGCAGACTGGGCAACCAGATGTTCCAGTATGCCTCTCTGAGGGGCATTGCTGCCAGGCATGGGTATCAGTGGTGTATTCCTCCTAGGGACACTGAGACGAACCATATGGCAGAGTATGTGCTTATGGATGGTTTCAAACTTCCACACCTCAAGCAGGAAAACATAGGATACGTCCCTGCAGATTGGCAAACGTATGATGAACCCTCACATGATTTTGATCCTATATTTTTTGAGAACTGTCCTGACAATATAAACATTGATGGGTACAGGCAGTCCACCAAATATTTTCAGCACATTGAAAATGAGATTAGAGAGGACTTTGAATTTATTGATGAGGTTTACAATCCATGCAAAGAGTTCATCAATCAGTTTGATAACAATGTGATCGCACTTCATGTGCGTAGAACTGATGCTACTGGTAGACCTGACATGTACCCTGTGGCATCAGTTGATTGGTATGAAAAGATGTTGAAGGAAAATTTTCCTGATGATGTGCCAGTCCTTGTGTTTACTGATCAACTCAATTGGGTTGAGGAACAATCATTCTTTAAGCAAGATAGATTTCTTATCTCTGAACAGAGAGAGTATTCTAACTACAAAGTTTTGAATGGTCGTGGTGAAATGGAATATAGTTTGCTGCCTTGGATCGATCTTTGTATGATTAGTTTGTGCAACGGTTCTATTATTCCAAACAGCACTTTTGGATGGTGGGGATCTTGGTTACAAAAAGATAAGAAGTATGATACTGTCTATCAGTTTCCATACTTTGGTCCATTCTTTTACAAAATTAATCCTTGCTATAAAGACCTGAAAGATTTTTATCCTGAACAATGGATAAAAGGACAGTTGCCTGACGAACTGGTTGACCCTGAGTTTAATGCTGTAGAGAAGTCATGATGGATCTTACTTTTCTGATTCCAACTAGGATTGAAACAGAGGACCGACTGAGAAATATTATCTCGTCGGTCTCTTATTTGTTAAGGCATGTTGATGCAAAGGTTATTGTAAAAGAAGTATCTGGTAGAGATACTTTTAAGTTCAGAGCACTTCCTGAGATCAAGAAGTATGCTGACATAGATAATCTGACTCACATCTATGAGGAGAACAACGATTCATTATTTTGCAAGAGTAAAGTTCTCAATGACTTGATCGTTGCCTCTGATACTAGTGTGGTTGCTAACTATGATGCTGACTGTATTCTTCCAAAAGAATCTTACAAGCAAGCATATGATTTGATTCACAATGGAGAGGCGGATGTTGTCTATCCTTATGGGTGTGGCATCTACCAATGGAAAGCAGAGTACAATCCTCAGATCTACGATGAATTTGTTAAATCGTGGGATGGTACATCTGTTCTGGACAAGAACAAAACCATATCCAACTCCACTATTGGATGGACACAGTTCATCAGACGTGAGAATTATATTAATTCATACATGATGAATGAGAATTTTGTGTCATGGGGGTGTGAGGACGACGAGTTCTACTTCCGTATGAGCACTCTTGGTAATAGAATTACTAGACTGAATAACTATGTCTATCATCTTGAGCATGGTAGAACGCATAATTCTTGGTTCTCTAATCCAAACTTTAATAACAATTGGCAACTTTGGCACAATATCAAAACATTTGACAGAGACCAGTTGGTGAACTATTATGAGAACCAGGACTATCTGAAAACACGAAAAGCACAACTGAAATGATTGGATTTAATGGCATTGGTAGGATGGGTAGACTTGCCAACCAGATGTTCCAGTATGCCTCTCTAAAGGGCATTGCAAGGAACACTGGTGTAGACTTCTGTATCCCTTACTATGAGCAAGCAGTCGATGATGGTATTGGCAACATGCTTCGTACCGAATTGTTTGATTCGTTTGATCTTCAGGTTAACGTTGGACTTCTGAACAAAGGACATGCTCCTGTTGTTAACGAGAGATTCTTTCAGTTTGATGAAGAACTTTTCAAGATGTGTCCTGACCACGTAAGTTTGCAAGGATATTTTCAGACGGAGAAATACTTCAAGCACATTGAAGATGAGATCCGAAGTGATTTTACATTTAAGAAAGAAATTCTTGATCCATGTAAAGAGATGATTGCTGGTGTTGATAATCCACTTGCACTTCATGTTCGTCGTGGTGACTATGTGAAGAACAGTGCTAACCATCCTCCATGCACCCTTGACTATTACAATGCAGCATTGGAGCATTTTGATGATGATCGTAATGTAATTGTGTTTTCGGATGATCCTGCATGGTGTACAGAGACTTTTACTGATGATAGGTTTTTGATTTCAGAAAACACCGACAACAGAGTTGATATGTGTTTGATGTCTCTTTGTAATGACTTCATTATTGCTAACTCAACTTTCTCCTGGTGGGGAGCATGGCTTTCTACCAACCCCGACAAGAAAGTTATTGCACCTCTCCAGTGGTTTGGAACTGGATATACCAAAGATCACGATACTTCTGACTTAATTCCCGATGGATGGACACGCATTTAGTAAAATGGACAAGAACAAGTCCGCATTTAAACTGAAAGGTCTCCCTGCAATCTATTGGCTCAATCTAGATGCCGATGAGAACAGACGGTTCTATATGGAGGAGCAATTTAAGTATTGGGAGATAACAAATCATACTCGTATCTCTGGATATGACGCTAGAGAAGATGATGTGTCTGAACATTTGAAAGGGAGAATCCCTGATAATGTGAGTCAACCTGAATTGGGATGCTGCATGTCTCATCTCAAGGCAATCAAACACTTCTACGAAGAAACTGATGATGAATACTGCATGATCCTTGAGGATGATGTAGATTTCTCTACCGTTAGATATTGGAATTTTACCTGGCATGAATTTGTGGGATTGCTTCCTTATGACTGGGACTGCATTCAAATGACTACGATTACTACAGGAGACATTCATGTCAAGTTGCATTTGAAATTTATCAATGATTTTTCTGCTGCTGCATATCTAATCAATCGACATCATGCTGCGAAGATAATCAAGCATCATGTTCGTGACGACAAGTATAAACTTGACAATGGGGTTCAACCCAGAGCAGTGTCTGAGGATGTGGTCCTTGAATCTGGAAAGACATTTTCCATCCCATTGTTTTTGTATAATCTGCAGTTTGGATCTACGATACATCAGGAGCACATTGGAGTGTTTCATCAGGGTCCTCATGCTGCTCTTACAAATTATTGGCAACAGCAAGGTGCTGCAGTTGACATCCGAGACTGGATGAACTATGATCCTTACCTTGGTCGGATCGTTCACAGTTCTGCACAACAAAATGCGGAAAACCCACCAAGTTGACAGAATCTTAAGAATCTGTTAGTATAAATACTTAACCTTTTGTCATAAATTAGACAAAGGTATACGGGGAGTTGTCGATTCCCCTTCCATCTGCGGGTAACCATTCCGCAAGTAAACCAAGAGGTAAAAACAAATGATCAAATCTGTATTCGCGGCTACTGCTGCTCTGTCAATGTCCGCAGGCGCTGCCCTTGCAGGTCCCTACGTTAACGTGGAAGCAAACGCTGGTTGGGTTGGAGATGACTACACTTCAACTACGACCGACATCCACGTAGGCTACGAGGGAGAAGTTGGTGCTGCTTCATACTATGTCCAGGCGGGTCCAGCAGTCGTTGCT
>Ga0160423_10002242_pt1 | contig 16201 bp, 12 predicted proteins | sample CRUFie14St8metaG_FD_108191 | JGI IMG/M metagenome (GOLD analysis project Ga0160423, IMG submission 108191) | Marine microbial communities from the Costa Rica Dome - CRUD Field 142mm St8 metaG | ecosystem: Environmental > Aquatic > Marine > Oceanic > Photic zone | place: Costa Rica: the Eastern... | reverse complement strand
ACCCAAGATCTATAACGCCTATCATGTTAAGGTCAATTACAATTTAAATGGTACCAAGTACTGTAACAGATAATCCGCCAAGAAATTGGGATGAACGTTGAATGTCCGCTAGAAGCTTTTTTAAGAATCTTAAAACAAGAAGAAGTGTTTAAAACTGGACATGTTTGGATATGAAGTTTAAGATTTGGTAGATTATTTATTAAGTATACAACCAGTAAATCATGCGGCGTAGAAAAGCCAATTTTATCTTTACGGTTATAAATTTCAGGCGGCAAAATATCCTTTAGGGCTTCTTTAAATATAGTTTTTGTTTCCCCTTTGAAAGATAAAAGATATTCGTCAGGAAGTCCAAGAATATAGTTACAAAGACTACTATTAAGAAAAGGTACCCTACTCTCAACTCCCCATCGCATAGAGTCTCTATCACCATCTCTTAATTGTTGCGGTAAACCAAGTTTTGTCAAAGCAAATCGTAAATATCCGACAAGACGACGAGTTTTAAAGTAGTCAGATTGATGAAATTCTGAATTTAATAAAGGATCAGTTTCTTCAACAAGGAAATCTGAGTTGATTATACAAGAAGAAAAGGAAGGAGTAAAAATATATCTTAAAAAACGGGTAGAAGAAGGTGATAACAATTCAAGAAGTTTAAAAGCAGCAGAACGAATTGAACGATTAGGCCAAGAAGACCAACCTAAAATAAATTTTGACAAAAGCAAATATCGCTTTCGATCTAAAAGCGTCTGCATCATATATTGTGGATAACCATGATAACCTGCAAGCATCTCGTCGGCACCTTGACCACTCAAAATAACCTTAAAGTCGTGATCATGAACAGATTTAAAAACAGAATACTGAGCATAGATACTGGTATTACCGAAAGGCTCACCTTGGCCACTTATTACATCTTCTAAATCAGTGCATAAATTGTGAGGATTAAATTCGACAGTAGTAGGGATAGCAGAAACAAATTTATTAACAATATCTATCCATGGCTTTTCAGACTGATGAGAATCACTGGAGCAATAACTAAAAGTATGGATAGGCAAATCGGGTTTTAAATGTTTAACAGAACAGACAATTGCAGATGAATCTAAACCACCTGATAATGCTACAGAGACAGGAACGTCAGCTCTTAGTTGTTGCGATACGCTAGCAAGGAAGAGTTCACGGACATTCGTTGCGGCTTCTTTAAAGGAGGGTATTGGATGATGAGGATTGCTGTTTGGTTCCCACCAACAAGTAATATTTAAAAGCTTATGTGAAAGATTATAGGAGAGATAGTGGCCAGGCTGAAGATAATTGATCCCAGAATAAAATGAATAACAATTATGATCATATAAACCATTCAAGAGGTAAGCTTGAGATATAGACGGATTTGCCTTAAAAGAGAACTTAAAATTACATAAAGCTTGAAGAGCTGGAGGTGTAGATGCAAAAGCAAAGATTTCTGAGTCAGAAAAGTAACAAAGTGGTTTAATACCAAAACGATCACGAACGATATGAAGGGTATTGATATCTTTGTCAAAGATGGCAAAGGAAAACATACCTTCTAAGTGTTGCAAACAATCTCGTCCCCAATGAATCCAGGAAATAAGTAATACTTCAGTATCTGAGGTTGTATAAAATTGATAGCCTAGTTGCTTAAGCTTATCGCGCAACTCTAAATAGTTATAAATTTCACCGTTAAAAACAATGCTAAAACGTTTAGTCTTATCTGAAAAAGGTTGATTCGATGTAGTACTTAAATCTTGTATAGCAAGTCTTGTATGCCCAAGACAGAGATTACTATTTAGATATTTTGAGAAAGAACTGTTATCAGGTCCGCGATTAGCGAGGATACATAGTGATTTCTGAATATAGGGTTGAAATGAATCAATTGAAGGAGAGTGTAATCCAACTATGCCGCACATTAGATTCAGGGAAGGTAAGATTTAAGCAGACGAAAAGGCGAAAGTAGTGATGATGACCTGAACTTAGAATAAAGCCGCTTGATATACCAGTTTTTATAAAGATGATCGTGATAAGAAGAGATGCAATCAGAAAGTAATATATCAGAAGACATCGTACAATAGTGCTGAAGATTAAAATTGATGGAAGAAGTCTCAATATAGTCAAAAATTGATTCGGCAAAATACGATTTATGTAATTCCTTATGATTAACAAGCGTATTTTTACAAGCATTGGCGACATCAAGGCAACGCTCATAATTAGCAATATGTAACAATATATCCTTAATGTTTGAGCAATCGGATCTCAACGGTAAGAAGTGTATAAATGGTTTTAGGAGATTAGAGTAAGAACCATCTGTGGCAATCTGAACTGTTAAGGCAAGTGCAGCCTCAATATTACGAGGAGAAAGCGCCGTGAAAATATATTTACAATCTAAATCAGCAAATAATGCGGATTTAATAGTTTTGAAATCAGCATTAGGATGACGATAATTATACTTTTTTACCTTGGATCTTATGGAGCCAAACGGATCATGTATAGAACTGCCGGAGGCAGAAACAAGAGTACATCGCGAGGATTCTAAAAATGTATGCCATTGTTGGCCCGGGATAAAAGATGCGGGATCAACAGATATATCTAAATTAAGATTATGGCAGGGTGGTAGTGAATCAACAAAATTATGTGCAATTTTCCACTTTAAATGGCCTAAAAAGCCGAAATTAGCAGGAAGTTTGGAAGCACGATAACATATATCAACAGGGCGTGAAGCATAGGGCAATGGATTAGCCCAAGATGAAATCCATTTTTCATCAATATAACCTGTGAAGGCTAATTTAAGGATATTTCTAGTATAAGTTTTTGGATATAAAATATCCCAGTGCTCAGGGCAAACTGTATATACTAGATCAAAATTCCAGTTGGTAAATAAATTATCGAGAGAATTAGAACAATCATAATCATCTTGAGGCAATCCAATTTTAATATTCCGATAACTTTGCAAAAAATCAAACTTTTTTAGTGTAGCATCAAAGATTCTAGGGGTATAACGAATATCGAGAAATGTAGATGTAAATATAATTGCGTGAAATTTTACAAGGGTTAAAGCCTTTGGTAACGGTAATGAGACATCACAAAGAACACAATTATTAGAACCCTTTAAGTCAAACAACATATGTTCTAGAGAGCGCACAGACTCTCTATAGTTAAGGGGATCACCCATGCAGTGCAGAACTAAGATATTTAGTTTCAAGAAAAACTCTACAGGGATTTAGAGATAAAATAGTCGTGCTTATCAATATTAGCCTTTATTAAATCATAATTTGCTTTAGTCCATTCAACTGTTTTCATTAAACCATTATTGATGTTCACTGTCGTAGTAAAAGATAAATACTTAGCAGACTTTTCTGTTGAACCAAATCTTTTCCCTGATCTGTCCCAATCTCGGGCTGGAAGAAGCTCAACATCAGCAGATGATCCAGTATAGTCATTAATTATTTTAGCAAGATTTAAGATAGAAGTATCAGTGCCTGAGGCAAGATTATAGGCATCACCTGGCTCTCCTTTAAGCGCACAGGCAACTAGTCCTTTTGCCATATCTTCAACATAAATAAAATCTCTTGAAGTATTACCTGCATTATCTAAGGGCAAAGGGATATTGTGTAATGATTTCCATATAAACGATGGAATAACATTTCGCCAAACGGTATGAACTGTTCCACGCCATTGTCCAGCGCCCAAAATTTCACGAGGACCATACACATTCTGAAAACGTGCTTTTACGAACGGGAGATTATGGCGTTGCAAAAAGTAGTTTCCATACATTTCTCCAATTAATTTGGATATCGAATATGGACTGTCGTGGAATAGTGATACAGGTGCATCTTCGAAAGTTGGTTTCGCATCATCAAAGGTTTTTTCCGCAACAGCACAACCTGCGGCAGCATAAACAACTTTTTTCAAACTCGAAGAACGAGAAAGATACTCGAAAAGCTTAAGTGATGTTAATGTATTGTTTTGATGGTCTGCTAGTGGATTAGCTATCGAAGTTTGGTTGCCATGGTAACAAGCTAAATGAAATACATAATCGAAGTCTAAAGGCAATTTGTGCAAGACTATATCATCTGCAATTGAACCTAATACAAACTTAACACGAGAATCTTTCGGAACATTGGAGATGTCAGAAGAAAGTAAATTGTCAACAATCCAAATTTCTTTTGGATTCTGACTTTCAAGAATGTAATGACAAAGATTACTACCTACAAAGCCAGCCCCACCTACAATGAGAATTTTGTTATCAAACAGTTGAGATTCCAAAGTAGTACTGGCGTTCACGCTAAAGGCTCTGCTAGATGACTAAATATATCACTGACACCATATTTGTCGTACCATCGCAACTGATTATTGATAGTTTCTTCAAATCCGATCTGAGCCTTCCAGCCAAAAGCTTGTTCAGTCACGGAGGGATCTAAGACAACATGCGAAACGTCGTCTGCCCCGACAGGGACAACTGGAACATCAGGAACAGGGATATCAAGGTAAGAAGCTACAGCTTTAAATACATCCAAAATAGAGCGTCCTTCACCGGTGGATACATTAAATACACCAGTTGGGGCATCAACTTTTAAAGCATAATCCATTATTCTGACAAAGTCACTAATGTCAAGAAAATCGCGAATTGAATCACTACAAAAACAGTCTTTTCCTGCCTTTAGTCGTTTATAGAATGTCGGTATAGGTCCAATGGAAAGACGTGGGCCACAAATATTAGCGAGTCTTAATGACACTATTGGCAATCCAGATTGCATTAAATAAGATTCACCTGCAGATTTGGAGATTCCATAACTAGTAAAAGGTTCAAGTGAATGATTGATAGGGATAGGCAATGATTGCGGCCGGCCATAACATAGTGCTGTCTGAAAGTTCACAAATCGCTCGACATGATGGGCCAATGCAGCCTTAGCGACATGTACTGTTCCCAAGACATTAGTAGCTATATCCTCTTCCCAGTTATCAGGATCTTTATAGGCTGCTGCACTGTGAATTACATGCGTAGGCTCAAAATCAGCAAAGATACGACTAACAAATTCATCATTAGCAATAGAACCTTCGGCAACAGTCAAATTTGGCAGATTAGGCACCAACTCACGTTTGCCAGTTGCAAAATTATCAATGACACAAATTTGATGGCCTTGAGGAAGATATCGTTCAGTTAAATTAGAACCTAGGCAGCCAGCTCCGCCTGTTATCAATAAGCGCATACTGGTCATTTATTCTCACCCAAACGAAGATGAGTGTACTCACCTAAGGTTCCATGCTTCTGATAGTAATTAATTCCCTCAGCTACAGTAGTTTCAATGGGTGTGAACTCAATGGAACCATAATCCTTAAAAGTACGACTAGGATCTAACAAGATGGAGAAAACATCATCTGGCGCAAGGTCACGCACATCAGGCTCAGGATAATTTTTAAAGCCCATTGCTTTCACAACCGCATCATACAATTCGATTACTGAAACATCTTTTCCTGATGAGAAGTGGTAAGCACCATGGCCTTTCCCATCACAAGCGTCAACTACCGTGCGAGCTAAGTCCTTAACAAAAACAAAATCTCGACGAGATTTGGTGACAAAACATTTTTTACCATCTTTTAAACGTTGATAAAATATAGGCAAGGGACCGGCAACATTTCTCGGACCAATGACATTAGCCAGTCTAAAAGTCACAAAATCTATACCTGATAATTCTATATACAGTTCATTAGCCGTTTTAGAAATTGCATAGCTACTACCCTCAGGATTGCGAGGATGATTAAGTGTAATAGGTTGCTCAATAGGCTTTAAACCATAACACAAAGCTGTCTGAAAATAAATAAATCGCTTAACTCCGTGCTTTTTAGCAGCGTCAACAAGTATCGAACCGCCAACACAATTAGTAAGTGTGTCATTATACCAATCATCAGGATCTTTGTAGGAACAAGCAGCGTGTACAACAGCATCAGGTTTAAAGTCTTGAAATATACTAAACATCAAATCGCGATTGGAGATTGTGTCAATAACAATCTTCAAGCGTGGATCTTCTGATAGATGTTCGACTCTTCCAGTAGCTAAATTGTCGACAACAAGTACCTCGTCGCCACGCTCTAACAGCAATTCGGCAACATGAGAACCTATCTGACCAAGGCCTCCGGAAACAAGAATTCTCATAGCCAGCAAATTTTTATAAATTATACCTTAGCAGGTCAATCAATAAACGATTTACAGGCATCTAGAAACAAAATGAAAAATTAAAGCATCGAAAGTTTTCTCCAATAGGAGGCTCTATCATGAAATTGTTGATACCATGCTTCGAGACTAAGGAGACCCCAAGTTTTTCTTGAAAATTGAGCTTCAGAGTCTAATCCTTTTGCTATAACCTCAGAATTAATTAGATAACGATCCTTAGATGCCATTGTAGAGAGCATATCGTTAGCATATGTTTTTAAATCTCCTTCAAACCATTCCTTCAAAGGGACAGGAAATCCCATTTTGTCTCTACGATTAGCAATCTGTGGGCATATAGAATCTGAAAAAACTTTCTTCAATAAATATTTCATGTTGCCGCCTTTAAACTTGATATCAGCAGGAATAGTTGCCGCAAATTCAACAAGCTTATGATCAAGAAATGGCACTCGACTCTCAAGACCATGAGCCATGCTCATGCGATCTTCAACTTGAAGTAGAGCAGGCAGTAAGCATTTGAAATCAAAATGAGTCATTTTGTCAAAATAAGCTTCTTTCTTAACATTGCTTGTGTTGTTGAAAATTGAAGCAAAGTTACTGAAAACACTGTCTTTATCAAGTTCAGACCAATGAATTTCGGAGGACATGTCCGATGAACGATCGATTAAGGAAAAATAGCGATGGTGCATGGGTTCAAATAGACCATTGCTCCAGTATTTTTTCATTAGAGGCTTATACTCTTTAAGTAATCCAAGATTGGGGACTATGGACTCGATAGTAACAACATAATTACCGTTCTTATATTCACCATCAATTGCGGCTTTAATACACTGTTCAAAATAGGCTAATAGGTAGCGCGCATAACCACCAAAAATTTCATCGCCGCCTTGACCGCCAAGAACAACTTTGACATGTTGTGAGGCAAGCTTAGACACCATATATTGAGGAAAAGAGCCAGGTCCAGCCACCGGATAATCAAGATGATAAATTACGTTGGCAAAGTTATCACTAAAATCACGCGAAGAAATATCGATAGTGTGTAATAGACCGTTTGCGTAATTGACAGCAGCATCTGCATAAAAACTTTCATCATAACCATTAAATTCAGTGAATTTTCCATGGAAACCAATATTCGCAGACGAAGGGTTCTTTTGGGAAAGATTAAAAATAAGACTGGAATCTATGCCACCGGAAACATAACTTCCTACTGGAACATCGCTACAACCATGTTTTTCAATTGATTCAAGGAATAGCTCCTCGAGTTTTGAATAAAAATATGTCGGACTGTGGTCAAAATCAATATCATAATTGACATCCCAATAACGAAACACTGAGATGTCTCTACCCTTTACTGTCAAAGCGTGACCGGGTAATAGCTGAGATATACCTTTAAAAAGTGTTTTTTCGCCTATATTATACTGAAATGTCAAATACTCGGCGAGTGCTCCATCATCTGTGCGAATTTCGGGCAAGAAAGGCAGCAATGCCTTTGCTTCAGAAGCAAAGTAAAAAATATCATTAACAACAGTATAATAAAATGGCTTTATACCAAATCGGTCACGCGCACAAAAAAGAGTCTCATCTCTTGGATCCCAAATAGCAAACGAAAACATTCCCCGTAGGTGAGACAAGCAGTCAGGTCCATATCTCTCATATGCGGCAAGAATGCATTCAGTATCTGATTCTGAATGAAACTGCCAATGAGTTTTTAACGAATCTCTTAGTTCTTTATAGTTGTAAATTTCCCCGTTGTAAGTAATTACAGTTTTATTGGCACCCAACATTGGTTGAGATGCAGAGTTAGATAAATCAATAATAGCCAAACGCCTATGAACAAAGCCAGAGGATCCCCTTTCATCATGCCAAATACCATCTCCGTCTGGTCCACGATGAACTAGAACCTCAGACATCGCTTTAAGACGCTGGCTGAGGTTAGGAATAGCGGTCCGTGAAAGGGAAAATTGACCTGCAATACCACACATTAGGAGCACCCCTTAGATCTGAACATTCTATTCAGAGGCAAATACAACTTATACCGACAGCGGTTAATAAATAATAAGAGATTTAGATAAATCCTTCGGCAAAGTTTGTCTTGTGCAACCAATTTTTCGTAAGACACAATGCCAGGAAATGCCGGCACCCGCTTTGGGTTTAAAGCTGAAAGCTTGGTATCGAAATCCGATACAAATGAGCTAAACGACCATTTTCTTGAAAGTACCAATTCAGTAAAAGCATTTTCTAATAATGTATGAACATATTCTTTATCCGCCATCTTTGAAAAAACTTCTGCGATATTAGAAAAATCTTTTTCGAGGGGAATATAGTGAATATCAGCTTGCAAGATTCCCTGATAATCATCCCTAAATAAAATCATACAGCTTTTTAATACAGCACATTCAAAAAGTCTTGGAGAAATAGTTCTATAGTTTATAACTCCATCAAACGGCTTCAGTACTTTATCAAAAACATCTGAAAACGTCGCATTTGGATTAAGAGACAGATATTTGTTAGTAAGTGTTTTTGCAAGATCAGTTTCATCGAAAATTGATGTGCCAGCCATTACACCTAAAGTGAATCGGCAGCTTCCCAGAAAATGATACCAATCACTACCATAAATCCTGTCGGATTCCTTAGTACTAATATTTAACCTTAATTTAGTATGCGCAGCTTTTTCCGTAAAGAGACGAGCAATTTCTGACTTTTCTCTGGCTCCCTTTCCTAGGTAATAGGGCAAATCTCGTGCTCTATATCCAACATCAATAGGGCGTTCGTCAAAAGGAATGAAATAAGGAGACGATTCAACTACTAAATTATCCGAAACGTATCCAGTAAGAGTTTGATATATAAGCGATGTTGGGCTTGAGTTCTCATATATAACTTTATGATACTTATCGTCGAGCAATGTAAATATAATATCAGCTTTAATAAGCTTCAAAATGGTTCTTCGCTTCTCAATATACTGATGTTCGTCTTGGAAAAAAAATATTTTTTTAGCACTACTAGTTGCGCAATATTCAATAAACTTCTTTGTTAATGCAAAAGGGTGACTTCCAAACAGGGAATAGTGGAGTATAATTGAGGAAAATTTAAGTATTTTGAGAGCTTTTGGAAAGAGGTTGGCGACGTTAATTGCGACAACGGGATATTCAGAGTACCTTTTAAATGATTTAACGTGATCCATAATAGTAGCTGCATCTTGACGGCGAGGATGATGATATAAGAGAAGAACAGGTGATTGGGAATAAAGATTTGACATTGAGGAGCTAGTATTTATTGGTAAGAATTAGAAACAAATAAAAGCTTTAAAACAAATAAGAATCATAATATTAAACATATAAGACGCATATCGAAGTGAACTCATACTATCATGCCGAGTAGAAGCCAAAAAAGTAGAGAAACGTCATGAATTCTATAAAAAATAATGAATTAAATAATTACAACAAGAGAGTGGCTTATCAAAAAGAATATAATATGGATTTTTTTAAGCTTAGGTTAAAAATTTCAAAAAATCCATGAATCAAGATTTGGGGTGAATAGAAACCAAAGCATCGTCTAATGATGAAAAGCTTAGTGAGCTATTGTTTTTTGGTCGAAACCAGCTTTTAACCTTCAACAAATCAGGAAAAATATGTGTTAGATTTAATAGAAAAAGTCGAATAAATCGCTTAAGTAAATTAAGTATTTTACGATATTTGGGATGAGAGGCATTTACCATATGATGTTTAATTTCATAGTCTAGACCTTTAGTTTCATAGACAAAATTCATAAAGATATCTAATTGAGTTGATCGCTCTAAATCAGAAGCCCAAGTTTTACCATCTGCAAAAAGGTCCGACCATATATGAAAAATCCAGTTATCACTCAAAAACAAATCAAATTTATTATACATTTTAAGATACTTAACATAATCTGATGCAACCATATTATGCTGACTTGAATATAAATTGGGAATAAATAGAGTGTTCAGTAATTTATCTGAATCCAAGAAAGTATCATAATATTTTATTGCACTTATTGAGTCTAGATGTGTAGATTTGCCAATTGAGACTTTATCATGAGAGAGAAAGAGCATCTTTGGTTGTGTAAGGAGAAAGACCCTGCGAGCTAGCAATAATGCTTGAACCATAGCGCTGTAATCATGGGTAACGCCGCCAAAAAGGGAACCAGAGTTATCATTTACTCTTTTAATAAGATTTCTACTGTAGAAACCGAAACATACTTTACCAGTAACATAACTTTGAACCGATTGATCAATTCTTGAAATTATTCCACTCGCTTTGTTGGAAAGTTCTAATACAGGATCAATCTCTATTTCTGCCTTATCACTAAATTTTTCGAACATGTGCAATGTACCTGAGCCAAACGGCTCGTTATGATTGTCAAAAGAAAAGATATGGTACATCCAATTGATGATATCTAGATCATTGCCCACACGTTGAATTAAAGATTCAACTTCCTTCAGCAAATGCGGAAATATAATCATCTTATCTGTTAGGAATGAAACATAGTCCCCATCTGCTTGCTGTAAAGCAAATTCAAAATGCTCTGGGGCAGAAAGCACTCGTGGAGGATAAACGATACGCAAATTAGGAAAATGAGCATAACACTTGAGTGCTTGAAGGTTTAAATTACGATACCTATCATTAGTAGAATTGTCGGAAACAATTATTTCATAATTTGGATGATCTTGTTGAAGAGCATACTTGAGAGCAAGAGAGACTAATTGATGACGATTATGAGTTGGTATTATTAAGGAGAATTTCATATTTTTTTGCCGGCTAATCGATACCAGTCATAGCCTGTTTGTAATAAATTATAAGGAAGCACAAAAACCATTTTTTTTAGAAGATAAAAGGAACATCCAAGTGGTGTATAAAGATTTAGTCTGTTCAAATTATAGTTATATGCTGAGACAACAGCCTCTGGATAATTCTCCCTAAGCAGGGGAATTATATCCGACTGAGGTAATCTTAATATATAATATATATAATTTTTCAACTCAAAATAACATATTCGTAATTTGGTGACAAGCGGCAATTCCTTGAAGAATATATTGAGAATATTGCTTACAACTCTTTCGAACATAACATCGGGATAATAATGAGGATGCCGGTTAGTGGAGGAATAATTTGTAGAATTTGTTTCGCTCCAATTATGTGTTGTCTTTGCAAAACGAGTTTGCCTTACAACAACTCTTGAGGTTGTAACTAAGACATCTGAGAGGCAGCGGCTAGCAAAAAATCCAACAGGATAATAATTCCAGAGTGCATATGCATCCTCTAGGGTTTGAACGTCAAACGCATTTGCCATCATCAAAGAAGTTCTACGAACAAACAGACCACCGCAACCTGAAAAAGAAAGTGCTGTAATGTGCGCTTTTACAATGTTTGTGATTGTTGAATCAGGAAAACTTAAGAATCTTCCATTTCCCACTTTAATACCTCCAAAGACTACATTGCAATGTGGATTTTTCTGAAACTTATCGAGTACAAAATCTAGCTCATTAAATTGAAAACTGTCTTCATCTGATAGCCAAGTAACAATATTTCCCTTGGCCAACCTTGAAATTTCGTAAAAAGTCAAGGTGCTTTGATTTTGTGGAGCACTATAAACATGAAGACGTTCGTCTTTGATATTGCTTAAAAGGTCCAGCGTGTGATCTGTAGAGCAATTATCACGAACAATAATTTCAAAATCAGTACGTGAAGATGAAAGCAACTCCTCAATACATTCTAAAAGAATCTCAGCTCTATTTCTTGTGCAAACTAAAAAACTTATACTTGGACGATCAGTCATTTCTCATAGCGTTCGAAGTTGATCCAGTCAACAAATCTAATACTGAAACCACTTTTCCTCCACAATCTATAAATTCAGATAAGTCTTGCCTTATTTCCTTGATATAAGCATAGTTAAATACAATAATCTCGTCTACTGATTTTATCCTTGCAGAATCTGGTTGGACAATTGGGAGATTTGTTACTGGTGTAAAACCACCATTAAGACTAGGATTTTTATCAATTACAAATTCTAAGTATTCATTTGTTAAACCTGCCATAGCTAGGGTGGTTACCCCGCGGCCCCATCCCCCATAACCAGCAAAACGCTTACCCATATTCTTTCCGCTTCTAACATAATCTCTAAGAGAACTAAAAGACGTTAATACTTCTGATTGAAATTCTAAAAATGTGGCTAATTCATCAAGTTCGGGGCTCTCAAAATCTGACAGGTTTGGTGAGGCTCGTAAGTCGCTATTCTCAAGAGTTGCAGCGACTAACATCGAACTACCCCTGCATGATTCTTTGGGCAAAAAATTGAAATCTATAATACGAAACCCATGACGTTTCATAAGTCTCTTCATTGACCCGTAATGAAGATAAGTTGCATGTTCATGCCCGAACAATGCTGTTTCGTGCTTACGATAAATATCCTCAAGATCATGCACCTCAATAACGAATACACCTCTGTCTGGGTCTAACACTTGACTGACAGTGTCTAAAAATGGAGCCGGATCAAATAAATGATCAAAAGTATGTAGCATGATCAACAATTGAGTTGTCTGAAACTCAATTGGGACAAGGTCAAGAGTATCCATAGTAAACAATGCATTAACCACATTAATGCCATTTTCAGAGGCTAATTGACATAAGTTTTCTGCTGCTTCGAATCCCAAAGTAACTGCCCCAGATTCTTCAAATAATGAAAGTAAATAACCATCAGCAGCCCCAACATCTATAACTTTGTCTCCTTTATGCAAGCCAAAACGATGTACACAGAAATTGACTAATTTTTGCATATAATCTCGAACAAATGCTGAATGGGATGCTACATATTGGTAGTTATGATAATACTCATGCAAGTTAACATCATGCTGAGTTTGAATACTTGAGCATTCCTTGCAAAAATACAACTCCATTGGATATGAAAACTCTTCACCAAGATCTGCCTGTGTTACGACTTGATCAAAAAATGGGACTGAATCAAATTTTAGAAAACTGACTAGTTGATCACCACCACACAAACGACATTGAGTTCGCTGGTTTACTGAATATTGCACCATGATTCGTAGTTAATTAGTTTGGGTTTGGGTTTGGGCAAATATAACTGTTAGAAGCTACATTTGCCAGCTCTCTTAGCGGGCAATCGTCGGGAAGGTAAGGTAAAGCCCTATGTGCTATAGATTCTACTTCCTTAGATGCGTACTTAAACGAATGGGATAAATTTATTGGATTTAATAAATCATTGTTTTTGGAAAAAAACATAATCTGTTGCATAACATAGCTACGGCTAAAATTTTCAATTAAAATATTGCCAATAACAGCAGAATTAGCACTTAATCGGGAGTCTGCTTTGTTTGATTCGAAAAAATTAATTATACTATTTATCATGGACATAATAGGCTTAGGTTGAATTTTACTATGTGTAGCTTCTATGACTTGTTGATTGTTAAGGAAAAACGTGGGAGGCAATTCGGCAAAGTTAACAAATAAACGACGTGAATTGCTTATGAGTTCCAAAGTTCTCATCCGCTCATTGGAATTCCTTTCGATTTTAACATGAGTTTTACAGCGACCATTGGAAAAATCCAGTAGAGCAAGACTTCCTCCCCTACGTACATTGATTTTACATGAAGCAGTGTTTAACTCACCTACAGCCGCTAATATAATATTTGAGATATGCGGTAAAATATCATATATAAGAGGTACACTCGAATCGTAAGTTTTATTCTCACCATAGCGTTGTTCACTTGCCGGATCTGTCCATTTAATATTCATCCCAACTAATTGCTGATCAGCAAACCAATCGTTTTTCAAATTATTTAAATAGCTGGTAAACAGATATGTGTTAGTAGCGAAAAGCTGCAGACCATTTACCTTAGCTAGATTTATCAGGCCAAGAGTTTCTTGACTAGAAAAAGTTATAGGCTTTTCGCATACTACGTTGTACCCTGATTTTAACATTTCCTTCACCGATGATTTATGTAAATATGCTGAATTAGCAACTATCGCTACACCAGTTAGAGTCTTAGGACAAGGGAGTGGTTCACGAACAACAATGACTTTTTCACTTAATTTTGACTTAGAAATCCAAGAAACTATTTCTAAATCGTCAGGATCACCTTGGATATAAACTTTTTTATTTACTGGCAATGCAATACATAATTCAGTTACCATCAACCTCGCCCAACGCCGAGTACCTACAACGAGCCATATATCAACTGTTGACATTAAAATGACTAAATGATATGGACCAATTGACCATTAAAACCATGATCCCTCAAATATCCCTCAATTTCAGTTGGTATATGCCAAGCAAGATTTAAAAGGCACTTTAGATCTCCCACATGCTTAAACAGATCTTCGTCAGACTTAATAGGAATTCTAGTACCTGGTAAATATTGTCCAATCTTTAAAGATCCTGGCTTTTCATAAACACACTCAATTTGTTCTTCTGTAAGTTCGAGCATAGCTACAAGAATAGCTGCACGTCCTGGAAAAGCTTTCGCGTACAGTTTGCCATGAGTTTGAACTAGTGCACTAATTTGAGATTGTTTCTCAAGCTTCCACGATTGTATAAAATTACGCATCTGCGAAAATTGATCGATGTAAGTAGACTCTTTTTCGAGAGTTTTGTTGAGAAGATCGAAACATTCAGACGTTGAGGTTCCTTTCTTTCCAATAGACACCCTAATATTACCACCATAACGTTTTGGAAATTCAACATCTACAATCTCACGTCCAAGTGTATTGGCTATGTGAGCGAATGAGTTTAAGCTATACGTTCGCGGATGTTCATGATAAAAAGTGTCAAATTGGTTTAACTCAAGTACAGCTCCCAAATAGTGATTTTCAATAACTAATAAGGTATCTTCACTCATCAGTATCGATAATGATTTTAGCAGCGCCGGTAAATCTTCAATATGTGCAAATACATTCGTGAAGGTGATTATATCAATGATATTGTTTGTTTTGATAATCTCCTTGGCTGTGGATTCTGTGAAAAAGTCATTAATAATTAAATGCTCTCGTCCTTCGGCATCAGTGAAAGCTCCTGTTGGCTCAATGCCGATAGTCTTTGCGCCCTTGGCAGAAAATCTGTCTAAAAGACTGCCATCATTGCACCCAATATCTAATACAGTAAGACCGTTCAGCGAACCAATATTAGTCTCGACAGAATTTACTAAAGCTGACATTCCATTCAATACATCAGCCGTAAATCGTGAGCGATAATGATACGTTTTCGGGAATAATTTAGCTTTAGGAACCTGGAATTTTTGGTGTGCAGTATAACACTTAGCGCAATAAAGAATTTCAATTGGAAATGTTTCACATTGAGCAGGATTACCAACGGGTATAAGATCATCACACATTGGATGAGACCCTAAATTTAAAACCGGAGTCAAACCAGCTTTACCACAAACTTCACACGTTTTAATAACGTTATTACTCATTTTTTGAATTTAAAACAGTTGTAGTAATGGGAATTTTAACATAATGGGAGGTCTTTAGAATAGTCATCTATATGTGACGCTGAAACCTCCGCCATATCCATTCCTTGATTTCTCTTGGAATGCCAATCTACTATTTTTTCTAAAGTAGTTTCTAGATCCCAACGTGGTCTCCATTTTAATTTTGATTTAGCCTTTGAGCTGTCAAGCTTAAGAATAACAGCCTCATCAAATGATGGAGTACCTTCCAGTTCCCAGTTGGCTTCTGGGATCTTTTTGCAAAGGCAATCAACAATCCATGAAACAGTCTTCATTCCCGAATCATCTGGTCCGAAATTCCATGCCTCTGCAAAATCTTCACCGTCTGATACCAAGCGCTCACAAAGCATGAGATATCCAGAGAGTGGCTCGAGGACATGCTGCCAAGGACGAATTGCATCTGGCGACCGTATTAATAATGTTTTATTTGCATCTAAAGCTCTTAAAAAATCTGGAATCAATCGACCTGATGCCCAATCACCACCACCAATAACGTTTCCGGCACGAACAGTCGCAACTTGTATGCCAGCTTTTGCAAGAAAAGATTT
>Ga0160423_10002241_pt1 | contig 16201 bp, 16 predicted proteins | sample CRUFie14St8metaG_FD_108191 | JGI IMG/M metagenome (GOLD analysis project Ga0160423, IMG submission 108191) | Marine microbial communities from the Costa Rica Dome - CRUD Field 142mm St8 metaG | ecosystem: Environmental > Aquatic > Marine > Oceanic > Photic zone | place: Costa Rica: the Eastern... | reverse complement strand
CTACATGTAAAGTTGGTGTTAGAAGCAGAAAGACTAATATTTCCACAGTTATCAAATGAACCACCATCAATATCGCTAGGATTTATAGATACATTTCCTGAATTATCAAGATAAACATCAATATCTTGACAAATAGCAATAGGTGATATAGTATCTATTACAGTTATATTTTGTATGCATTGGGAGCTGTTTCCACTTTGATCAGTTGCTGTCCACGTTATATTTGTATTTCCCACTGGATATTGAGCTAAACCATTATTTGAAATTGATAAACTTTGACAATTATCACCAGTAGTAACATTCCCAAGAGATACTCCTGTAGCTATACAAAATCCAGAATCACTTGATACAACAACATCTGGAGGACAAGTTATTGTAGGTGTAATTGTATCTATTACTGTAACAATAGCTCCGCACGCCGAAGCGTTACCAATTAAATCACTCACTGTAAGAGTGATATTATTATCTCCAATATCGCTACATGTAAAGTTTGTGCTAGAAGCAGAAAGACTAATATTTCCACAGTTATCTGAAGATCCCCCATCAATCTCATTAACACTTATGGTCGCATTTCCATTTTCTGTTAAATATACAACTGTATTTTGACAAACTGCAATTGGATCAATAGTATCATTATCACAAGGATTTACTAATGGTGCTGATAATGATACGTCATCTATTATCCAATTATCTCCATCATCATTTGACATTACAAAAGCTACATAAATTGGCGTTCCTATATAACTTGAGAGGTCTATTACTCGTGAAGTATAATAATATGTGAAATCTGTCTCATCATAACTTTCTATTATATTGAAATCTCCATGTGTTGTTTGGGAACCAGTAGATATTCTAATAGAGTAGTTTGAACCATAATTAGTTGTATATGACTGACGTTCCATAAATGTTAATATACTTGTTGAAGATGTTGGTGTAAATTGAGGTGTAACCAACCAGTCTTCAGCTATACCACCAGAAACATTCTCGTAACGAACAAAAGCAGCATATGATCCGGTATTTGAAACATTTGTTGTCTCCCAATCTTTTGCTGTACCTAAATTATTTGTCCCTCTATACTTGACCCAGCCTGTGGGTGGTACTCCAGACTCAAAGCTTTCTGGGAATTGAGAAAAAGAAAAAAATGTATTTAAGAGAAATAAATAAAGTAACAATCTATTCATATATGTTGAATTTACAAGTATAACGTTTGATGACGTCTTGAAAAATTAGTTTGATTCATTAAAAGTTACAACTTTTTTTTTAAAAATATAAATACGAGATATGTAAATATCTAATTGTAATACAAGTTTTTAACAATTAAATTTTAAATAAGGATCTATTTTTCATGAATAACTATTCTTCAAACCAACCTGCATACATACGGTAGTTTTTAGCGATTCTTTTTACTTCATTTTCAAACAATTCAGGTGTTAATTTTTTCACCATTTTTGATGGAACACCAGCATAGATACTTCCGCTATTTATTTTTGTTCCTTCAAGAACTACAGCGCCAGCAGCAATGATGCAGTTGTCTTCAATGATACAATTGTCCATCACAGTAGAATTCATACCGATTAAAATATTACTTCCAACCTTACATCCATGGACACATGCGTTATGTCCAACGGAGACATTATCTCCTAATATTAATTTTGTTTTCTCATAAGTACAGTGCAACACTGCTCCATCTTGAATATTTACATTATTACCAATTTTGATGGAGTTAACATCACCACGAATTACAGCGTTGAACCAAACCGAACAATTTTCACCCATTTCAACTTCCCCAACTATAGTAGAATTTTCCGATAACCAGCAAGAATCAGGTATTATAGGAGTGTTTCCATTACATGTTTTTATTAAAGCCATAATATTTTTAATAAAAAAGGTGCAAACTATATTAGTATTGCACCTTAAATATAAATGTTCTGATTAATTTAACATTAATGGCTATATGGAAATGAAGAATGGTGCAAGTCTATTTTTAATGCACCATTTTTTAATTTATACCCAAATGTATATTCAACTTTAGCTTCATTGCCTTCAAGGTCAGTAAAAAAGTAATTACCCATTGCTATAGCACGATTATCTTCTAAAATAATATCAGAATTTTCAAATCGTACTTTTGTCCATGGATTGATTGCAAATCCGTTATCTTCATTACATGCTCTATCATCACCGGCAATAAAATAAGATTTTGCCTCAGCTTTAGTTGGTCTGAATTGTTCTAATTCACATTTAGTTGGCTTAAATAAAACTGGACCACTCTCAAAGGAATATAATTTGTCTAGAAAGTCAATAGTGAAAGATTCACATTCTGTTCTATTGTCTTTCAAAGATCCTATTTTAACAACCCCTGCTCCCCATTCGTTTTGAGCTTCTATAACTTGTTCTTTTGTTATCATTTTTTTAAGTTTTAAGTTAATATATTATGATTCTACTTTTTATTGTTATTTATATTTCAGGAATTTTAATTAATTCCAATGTTATATTTTTTTCTTTTGCTTGTGATTCTTTAAATGCATCTATAGCTTCTAATATGTCATGATTAATTGACTTACAGTTAGTACCATCAATAATTATTTTCATTCCTTCAGGGATTTCATTTAAGTACTTAACAATGCTAGCTTTATTCAAAAACGTAACTTCCTCTGATAGTTCCATTTTAATCACTTTTTTGTCTGAAGTGATTTTGTAATTATTATTGAAATTTTGTTTTAAAATGTAAAAAAGAGAAACAACGAGTCCAATACCAATGCCTTTTAATAAATCTGTTGCAAGTATACCTACAATTGTAGCAATAAATGGAATGAATTCTTGCCATCCATTTTTATATATTGTAATGAACAATTTAGGTTTTGCAAGTTTATACCCAACAACGAAAAGGATCGCTGCTAAACTAGCATAGGGTATTAGATTCAAAACATTAGGTATAATGAATATACTAGCTACAATTAACATACCGTGAAAAATTGCAGAAACTTTTGTTTTTGCGTTTGCACCAATATTTGCAGAACTTCTAACAATAACTTGAGTTATAGGAAGACCACCAAGGGACCCAGAGATAATGTTCCCTGTTCCTTGAGCAAGAAGTTCACGATTTGGATTTGTTACACTTTTTTCCGGATCTAGTTTATCTGTAGCTTCAACACATAATAATGTTTCTATACTTGCAACAATTGCAATTGTGATCGCTGTGATCCATATGGACGTTGAACTTAATTTTGAAAATAAAGGGAATGCAAATAATTGAGAAAAGCTTTTTCCAGATGTACCTAAATCTACTCTAGAATCAATAGGTATTTCATTTACTGAACCGTTTGTAAATATTGTAAATAAAATACCTAAGATTACTACAAGAACTGCTCCAGGCATGAATCTAAAAATAGAATTCTTAATTATTTTTGTTTCCCAAAGTATTAGGATAAGGAGTGAAACAATCGTTACTCCAACAATAACCATAGAGATTTGATCAGGATATAAGAATATTCCTTTTATCTCTTGCCAAAAAGATAAACTTTGTTCCGAACTTAAACCAATTTGTTCTTTTAAATTAATTTTGTCGTAACCGAAACCATTTGATAATTGTTTTTTTATTAAAATTAAACCGATTGCTGAAAGCATACCCTTAATAACTACGTTCGGGAAATAATATGCTATGATTCCAGCTTTTGCAATACCAAGTATAAATTGAATGATTCCTGATATTAATACTGCTAGTCCAAGCATTTGAAGCGCCATTAAATTAATATTTTCAGCAGGTATACCTTCTGCAGATAGTTCTGATTTAAAAGTTGTCATCGCAGCAATTATTATTGCAATTAAACCTGCGGCAGGACCAGATACCCCAATTCTAGAATTGGAGACGCACCCAACAACGATACCACCAATAACACCAGCTATAAGACCGGAGAATGGGGGCACTTCAGATCCCAAGGCAATTCCTAAACAAAGAGGTATTGCAACTAAAAAGACTACTAAGCCAGCTGGCAAATCTGCACCTAAGTGCGAAAAATATTTTTTCATGTTTTATTGATTTTAAATGTTTACTTAATTCTTTTTTTCAATTAAGTATTAATCTCAGGAGGATTAAAAGGAGTGTTTAAGAAAACACTAAGGTAATTATTTTGACCATAGTAAGAAGCAATAATTTTACTTTTAATATCTGAATTATGATTGATTAAAAAATCTTTATTTTTTTCTTTATCGTTTGATTTTTCTTCGGTTTTTTCGTTTTCTGATTCTTCAGAATCATCTTCATTTTCTTCTTGAAAGTCAAAAGCTATTTTTTCTGTAACATCATTATTTGAACTTTGTAGATTACATACTACTATTTGACTAATGAATATATTTAAGAATATATAGATTAATATTTTCATGGATGTAAAGATACTAATTTCATTCTATTAATATTGACTTATTTATGTATAGTTCTTGTGTTAAAATTTCATAACATATGTAAGGATAATCTTTTTTGTACTTAAGGTATACAGTTCCAAGTTCATGATAACCACGATTTAGATAAAACTTTTGATTTCTTTGGTTTTGACTAAATGTGTCAAGTCTAATAGAATCGTATTTCTTTTTTATTGCGAATTCTTCTGCAAAATCCATTATTCTTTTTGCAATACCTCTTCCTTGATAGCTTGGTAATACAGCTAATCTATGAATAATTATATTTTTTGAATCTTTAGGGGTAATCCAATCAATTTTTTTATATTCTTCATCTTGAGTTTCATTTAAAACAATAATTCCTACAATTTTATTTTTTATTTTATAGGTAAATAATGTTTGAGTTTGAATGTCATTTTCTATACTTTTTAAATCAGGGTAATTTTCATCCCATTGGTCTATACCATTGTTACGTAGATTTTTACCACATTCTTTAGTAAGAGTGATAATAGAGTCAATTTCAGAGGCAACTCCTTTACTTATCATTCTTTATATCACATTTAATTCCTTTCCAACTTTAATGAATGCATCAGCAGCTTTATTTAAATCCTCTTTAGAGTGAGCTGCAGATATTTGTGTTCTAATTCGAGCTTGCCCTTTTGCAACGACAGGATAGAAAAAACCAATAGCATATACACCTTCTTCGAGAAGCATATCGGCAAATTTTTGAGAGAGCGCTGCATCATAAAGCATAATAGGGACGATAGGTGAATTACCTGGTTTTATGTCAAAACCAGCTGAAACAATTTTATTTTTAAAGTATCTTGTATTGTTTTCTAATTTGTCTCTAAGTTCAGTTGTTGTACTTAGGATGTCAAAAACTTTATTAGATGCACCAACAATAGATGGCGCTAAAGAATTTGAGAATAAATATGGTCTTGACTTTTGCCTTAACATATCAATAATTTCTTTTTTGCCAGTTGTGTATCCACCCATTGCCCCTCCTAATGCTTTACCTAGTGTGCCTGTAATTATATCAACTTTGTCTAAAACTCCAAAATGTTCAGGAACTCCACGACCAGTTTTTCCTATAAATCCTGCTGAATGACATTCATCTGTCATTACAAGAGCATCGTATTTTTTAGCTAAATCACATATTTCATCCATTTTTGCAAGATCACCATCCATTGAAAACACACCATCTGTAACTATAATTCTAAAACGTTGTTCTGCTGCAGATATAAGTTGTTTTTCTAAGTCTTGCATATCAGAATGTTTGTATCTGTATCGATGTGCTTTACATAATCTTATTCCATCAATAATAGAAGCATGATTTAATTCATCTGAAATGATTGCATCTTCAGGGCCGAATAAAGGTTCAAAAACACCTCCATTTGCATCAAAAGCGGCAGCATATAGAATTGTGTCCTCTGTACCATAGAATTTAGCAATCTTAGCTTCTAATTCTTTATGAATATCTTGAGTACCACAAATAAATCGGACAGATGACATGCCAAATCCATGAGTATCTAAACTTTGTTTAGCAGCTTCGATAACTTCTAGGTTTGATGATAAGCCTAAGTAATTATTAGCACACATTATTATCACTTCTTCCCCTGTATCTACTTTAATTTTTGAATTTTGAGGGGTGGTTATGATTCGTTCTTTTTTATATATTCCTCCTTCTTCAATAGAATTTAGCTCTTTTTGAAGGTAGGCTTTAATTTCTCCATACATATATTAAAATTTAATTTCACAAATGTAATTAGAAAAACGGATTGTAAAAAAAGAAGAATGATTGTAATTAATTTTTTAGAAATTCCATTTCAAATCTCGATTATCTAAAATAGCGAATGAAATTTTCCAATTAGTTTGTGGTTTTATTTGATTTCCATCAGAAAGTACTCCATATATTCCTATTCTAAGCCTTCTTTTTGAAAATTTAAAATTTCTCTCTAATCCAGCGAATACCTCAAAGTGTTCCCAATTAAATTCGGGCACATACAAAGCCCCAGTTCCCAAAACCAAACCAATTCTAGTTTTTTTCATGAAAGGTATCTTATTAATAATTGCTCCATTATCATGATGAATAAAGTGTGCTTCGAGATAAATTTTTTCACTAGGTAGAGTTGAGTCGAGTGCTTGAAATGAATGTAATGGATTGGAGAACCATATTGGGTCACTTCTTCTGTGAAATTTTTGATCAGCATTTTTGAGTGATTTTGTATTTAGGAACAATCCTGACTTAATGTTATAGCTAGATGTTCCAAGAAGTCCAATTTTGAATGTTTGCATTATACCTCCTAACAAATAATCATGGTTAACATCACTCCCAAATAGTCTCTCAACACCTTTTTCATAATATAAATAAAATGTAGGCCATTTAGAACCTAATAGAACTTTTCTGTTTGGTTCTTTAATATATTTTTGTTGAGGTGTATAATTTATTTGAGCATTAAATATAAAAGCTTGGTATGTATCAAATTTCGTCGGGTTATTATTTTCAATTACATCTTCTGTATTTGAAAACTTATAACCATCAATACTTCTTCTTTCATTTATACTAACATTAGCATCCAAATATAAACCATTAATTAGCTCGAAATTATTTCCAAGAGTTAAATTTGTTGCTTCGATAAAATTATCTCTCCTGTATATTTGAGACAAAGCATCAAATGCCCTTATAGCTTCAAAAGAATGGGAGAAATTAATACTGAATATACCAAAATGAAATGGATCATATTGAATGCTCCAATTGGTAAAACCTTTTGGATCCTTATTTAAAAAACCTATTGAGAATTCAGAATAACTATCTATGAAACGTTCATCTTTCCATTTTTTAAAAAACGAAAATCCGGGAGCTAACCTTGGTCCAGCAATATAAATCGGTCTTACAAAAGCAGCAAGTGAATTAATTGTCCACTGTGTTTTTTTACTTCGATTTCTATGATCAACACCCCACCAAAGTACTTTGAGTACTGTTACTTTATTGAAGTTAGCATCTATTGAGTCAAGGTATTCTTTTCTATTTTGATAATCCTCAATGCTATCATTGATGGCAATATATTCAAGTTCTTCAGATGTCAGTTCACTTTTTCGTTTATTTATCCAAAATGTTGAGTCTTTTTCATACGCCTCTTTTTCAATTATAGACAGTTCGTTATTGAAATATTTTTTAGGAAATGTTGGCTTAAAATTATATTCACTAAATTCTGTAAAGGTTGAACAGATTGATGTTTCATTTTTGTATTTAACTCCGTAAGTCATTTTTTGTTTTGACAAAACACATAATGAGTCCCCAGGATGTTTATATTCCTGATAAATTGAAAAGTAATCGTATATCAAAAGATTGCCTTTCTCTAGCGTAAGCTCCAATTTTTGTAATAGCCATAAAGTATCTATTACATATATATATCCTTTCAGTGTTGTTGTTGCTATATTTCTTGGAATGATTTTTATTTTGCTAATATTACTTCCATTTTCTTCGTATTGATCAACTAATCTATATTTGTACGATAAAATTCCAGGAACAGAAATAGGTGAACTTATGGGAGTTTCATGTAGATCATCTAAGTGTAATAGATTTTCAAAAAAATTAAAGTTTGATTTAATTGTTGTGGTATAATACAAGTTGTTTTGATCTCCTCCTCTTTTTTTATAAGCATTTCTAATTTCTTTAATTTTGTTTTTCCCACCATAATGTTTTGTGAAATCAACTTCTACAAAATTCATGTTATTTTTTATGGCCTCATCTTTTTTTCTTTTCTCAAAAGAAGCATCATTAATATTATTTTCACTACTTTCTCCCTTATTTTTTTTTCTTATTTTATCTTTTTCCTTTCGTATAATTTTTTCTGATGCTTTAATGTAACCCTGAACGGTATGTGGATAGTTCCAAAGGTTTATACTGTCTCTTTTTTTGATTACATTAAGCATTATTTCTCTCCCTGGATTACTTTTTTGCGTGTAGACATTAACATCCTCAATCTCTTGAATCTTGTCAGGTAACAATTTATAATTTTTGTTTTCTATATTTTCTTTGATTGTAACATAAGCTTCTCTGTCTTCATAACCCATTGATTTAATAACTAGAAAATACTCACCTTGAAAAAGTCTCATTTCGTAGTATCCATCAACGTCTGCAATTGTTCTTAGGTTAGCTGAATTTTTCACATAGATTTTTGCATATGGAATTGGATTACCATTTTCATCTGATATTATACCGGAAAGTCTTTGTTGTGCAAAAGAAAAGCTAGATGTAACAAAAATATAAAGAGCTAATAACAATATAGACTTCATGATTTTAGATATATCCTTTGTATAAAAAATATTGTTCAAAATTAATGAAATGGGGTTTTAGTTGAAAGAATTACACTAAAACATCTAACTTCCGAGTTAGCTTGAAGTTTTTTTGTTTCTTTGATCACTCAAGAATTTTTGATGTTTTTCCATGCGTTTCATCATCCATTTTCTAATTATGTACATTAGAAAAGCGATTATTGATAATACATAATAGAACGACCAATTTCTGAAACCCTCATTTATTCCTTTATATGTTATAATTACAAAAAGAAAAATTGACATAAACAACCAAAAGTTGAGCATTAATTTATTGTAAGTTTTCATATTGAAATTTTTGTATAATATATTAGCTATTTTGATAAGTCAAATTTACCATATGGTTCAATTATTTTATAATTATCGAATTTTTGTGTTGTTTCAATACCTCGACCTATTCCTTCAATAGAATTATCAGCAGATTTAATTAAAACATTTTTATTTGAATAAATAATACTATCGTTTTGATTCCAACATAACTCTTCGGTTTCCAATCTTTGTCCTTTCTTAACATTCAATAACCCTACTGAATCACGCACAAAAAAATTACCGGTTTCATAATTTACTTCACCATAAATAGAAGTTAATTTTGATACTATTTCACCGTCCTCAGAGTAAAAATCAACTTTCACACCATCTTTTAATTTAGTGATATGATTAGGGAGCATGTATGTTTCTGCAAGTTCAGCATATATTTTTATTCTTGTATATCCAGAATCGTTATAAAACAAGTTTAATTTTCGCATTACATCGTCGGGAGCATCTTTACTAAATGTAATTTTCTGAATTTTATCTAGATCATTAACACAAGAAAAAAGAGAGCTCAACAAAATAAATAAAAAAGATATTTTGATTATTAGTTTCCCTAATATATCAATATACATTTTATTGTTTTGGATTAATTGAGACTCCATAGCAAGATAAATTTATAGAGGAAGGTGATCCATTATCAAAAATCTCACTATCTGTTGGATAACGCTTTTTATATGAAGCAATTGTTGATCCAATTGATTCCCCTAAAGATTGAGCTTTTAAAAGTAATTGAACTGCATATATATAGTTGCATTTTCTTTCAAATGTTGAAGAACCACAATTATTAGCATTTTTACCAACACTATTTCCCGCAATTATTAGTGCCTTTGATCTTAATGTTCCTTTTATAGATATAGCAGTATTATATGAGGCAGAATATGATCCAGAACTATATTTTGCACTTGCAATCTTATATGTAATTGTTTCTAAAATTGAATCATTTGGCGCTAATTTTTTTGCAATATTAAGAGCAGAAATGGCTAAAGAGTATTTTTTTTGTGCTAATAATGCATTAGATTTCATTATCTGAGCATCTAATGAATTTGGATTAAGTTCTACATATAGATTAATTAAATCTAAGTATTCTTTTTGGCTAGTACATTCTTTACTTTCAAGTATTGAAATGGTACTATAAATTGATTCTTTTTTAGTATCTGTATCTTCTGGTAAGCTTTTCATGTAGTCTTGAAGATAAAGGATTATATCATCACAATCATTAATGACAGAATTAAAGTAACTATTAATTGTCTTTTGAGTTTTGTCCGACATTTTAGCACTCCTAATAAGTGATGATAATTCAAAGTAATCAGTTATCATCTTATATTTAAAATTTTCTTTTTCTTCAGGAGATATTGCTTCAGAATACATAGCAAAAGTATTATAATAGAAATAAGAGACATATGCTTCTTTTGTTTTCCCTCCAAAGTTTTTAATACCTCTTTTAAATAAGTCATCTGCTTTTATTCGGTTCGGTATTGTTGATTGTAAAATAGCTGAAGCTCTGACGAAGTCATCTTTAATATCATAAAAGCCAGCATTTTCAATTCTATCCCAGGCAGCCACCAATGTATCGTTGTATGCATTTTTATTAGCTTTACTTGACTGACTTGTTGCATTTCTTAGCGTACCAATCAATCGTGCATAATTTGCACCATCATATCCTCCGCATAGTTTCTCTCCTTTTAAATAGTATGTAGCAGCAAGTGAATAATTTTTGATTTTTAATTCTTCTCCAGCTAGAAATCTCATCCGTTTACATTCTCTCTCTATATCTTGATCTTGACTATATGTAAAAACTGATATTAATGCCAATAATGCTAATGATAATATTTTTTCTAGTTTCATTTTAATTAATTTAATTTTCGTTTTACAAACCACCTATCTGAGCCTGGGGCAATTAATACACCAATATTAATCCCATAATATTGTTCTCTAAATTCATTCTTTTCCCCTTCTCTTTTGCCAACAGTAAAACCTAGGTTTATTGAAGAAAGAGAGTTTTGAACAACAACTGGTATACCAAATCCAAATGTTGTGCCAAAATCTAAAATTTGTTTGTTATTTGTTTGATAAGGGAGGTTAATGTGATAAATACCAATACGGTATTTCATTCTATGGTATAGTTTTGTAGTTACTTTGTTCGCTATAAAGTTGGTTTCAGGGATATATTCTAAACCAAAAGTTGTCTTTGATGTGTTACTATAAAAAGAATTTATAAATGTATTGTCGAAATTATCTTCATATCTTGACCAATTTGATTGTTGATATGAAGTGTGAAAAGCTAATGCAGAATTAAGTTCTTTAGCGGTCCCTTTCTTAGCTTTAAGTTTTATTATATAATTTAGTCCAAGAGTCCAAGAAGGTATGTTACTAATATTGCCATCACTTTTTCTATTAAAGTAAGTTGTATCAAAATCGTTAGGGTTATTTACATTACTTCCATAGTAAATACCTTCTTCGTAAATTCCATTTATTTTTTGGAAAGGTTCAATAACACTGAATAAACTAAATGTTTGTTTTTCATTTATTTTTTGTAGGTAACTTATACCGATTTCATAGTGGAATGAATGTACCTGAATTGATTTTATACTTATACCTCCTGCAGACTGGGTATTTCCTTGTTCAATAAGACTGCTTTTGCGAATGTTAGATGTGTTACCAAATAACCAACCAAAATTACTTCCGATTGAAATAACTGCGCCTTTATATTTTAATATATTTGATGATAAACCTATGAACACTTCATTAATTCCGCCTTCTCCAGAATAATTATAGATTATAGAATCTTGATCAACTAAGGTGCGATAACTGAACTCGTATCCTCTTCTAGCATATGGCTTTAGTCCAAAGGCTAACCCAAAATATTTACTAAAAGACATACCTAGTGCAAAATTTTGTATATTAGTTACACTTGAAAAGTAAGAGTCTTGATTCTCTGAAAAGGTTGATAGTTTTGTTGAGACACCAAGAGAAAATAATGGTTGGCCCTTCCCAATTGAACTATAAGTGGCTGGATTATAAAAGTTCAATAATGTGGAGTCTTGAGTTGTAATAGTTGTGTTCCCTAATCCTGAAGTGACGCAGTGATCTAGTCCTCCTAATTCTCCAAGGCCATAAAAGCTATAAGGACTATTTATATTGCTTTGGTTTAAAGCATTAGTGAAAAAAAATAAGGTTAAGTATGATAAATATAGTTTACGCATTATTGTATTTATATATTTCGTATAAACCTTTTAATGTTAGATTTGCATCAACAAAGATGTCATTTTTTATTTCATAATCAAAGTGAGATAAATCTCCACCTGTTACAAAAAAAGATATATTTGGAAATTTTTCTATATAATTTAAAATCATTGTTGTTATTTCTGCTTGCAATCCATTTATTACACCAGAGTGCATACATGAAATAGTATCATTGCCAAGTAGATTAGCCTTAGATTTATTTGAAATTAAAGGTAGATTTCCGGTGTAATCATTTAGTGATTTATATCTTAGTTTAATGCCTGGTGATATTGATCCGCCGATGTAATTTTTTTTCTCACCGATTAAATCAAATTTAATGCAAGTCCCAATATCAATTATTACAGAATATTTTGTTTTACTTGTTAACGCTGTGTATACTGCATTACAGATTCTGTCAGCACCTAATGTTTCTTGTGTTTTATATTCTATTTTTATCGGTAATTTAGTGTTGAAATTTAATTGATAATAGTTCTTATTTTTTAGAATTTCGATTATTTTTTTTGTTTTTTCTTTTTTTAAAACTGATGATATAATTACGTTGTGTTGTTCCTTGTTATCAAGCCATTCATTAAAAAATTGGAGTTCATTTATACTGAATATTTTGACTTTTTTTAGTTTGTCATTAATAAATTGACCCGCTTTAATTGAGCTATTGCCAGCATCGATTGTAATTGTATGTTTATTTTTATTCACCACTGTAAAGTTAAGTATAAGTGAAAATAAATTATAATTTTTCTATTAAAATGAAAAAAAGTTGGTAGATTTGGCCACCAAATTATGTTGGTGATATAGCTCAGTTGGTAGAGCAACGGACTGAAAATCCGTGTGTCGCTGGTTCGATCCCGGCTATCACCACAGAAATAAAAAGCTCTCATTTTTTGAGAGCTTTTTTGGTTTTTTACTAGTTTTTTTGAGCTGATTAAAAGAGAATTTGGGGGGGATAAAGCAGTCTCCCAGACTGCTTTATCTTTACCTAACCTAACCACTATTCACTGAAAAAGATTTAATTGACTTATTAGCCAGTATCAAATCTTGTAATAACTTAAATTTACAATTTAAATTGATTCAATCAAGGATAAAAAACTTATTTTTCTAAAAAAAATAGTATGTTTTAAAAATGGTTTTTTAACTTTTTCACAATACACAGATTAATTTATTTTTTTCATGTATAAAAAAAGCTAAGGCATAGAATAAAAAAAATGGTCATTATTGTAATCCTTTTTTTACAAAAAAACACCTATGTCAATTATTAGACCCTTTTTGTTCGTTCTAATGTCTGTTATATTTTGATTTATGTGTGTTTAATTTCAGTCATTTATTTTGTTTTTGTTAGATTTATTTATGTTTGATTGTTAAAATTATATCTTCGTATTAAATCAATTTAATGGTATATATATATACAGATGGCTCAGCTAAGGGTAATCCAGGTAATGGTGGATACGGAATTGTTATGTCTTTTAATAATGTTATTAAAGAGTTTTCTCAAGGTTATAGATTGACAACAAATAACCGAATGGAATTGTTAGCTATTATTGTCGCTTTGGAAAAAATGAACACTAATCAGTATCCAATTCACATTTATTCTGACTCCAAATATGTAATAGATTCAATAACTAAAAAATGGGTTTTTAATTGGGAGAAAAAAAAATATAAGGGCAAGAAGAATAGCGATCTTTGGAAAAGATACTTGAAACTACATAGACAATTTGATTTATCTTTTCACTGGATAAAAGGACATGATGGTCACAAGGAAAATGAAAGGTGTGATAAACTTGCCGTGATAGCTGCTGAGGATATTGGGAATCACTTAGTGGATGATTTTTTTGAGTCTTTAGTTTCATCTAAAAATAATTAGTTCTACTCAAGATTATCAATTGGAATTAGGCAAGCTTTAATAAAAGTATAGATAATTGGGTGGGGTCTTTCTCTTGTGGATGATATTTGAGGACAAAAACCACAAGCTAAAAAGAAAAATTTATTTTTCAGGCTAATAATTTCTGGTTCGCCAAATTGATTGAATGCATCAATATCAGCAATATTATTATTTAAATATTCTATTAGTTTTGGATAAAGACTATATCTATTGCTAGTTAGTTCTATGTTGGAATAGTTACTATATAATTGATTTAATTCTTTTGAATTAGGTGATATGAAAATTTTTTCGAATTGTTCTCCTTCAACTAAATTTTCAGATATTAATTTTTCTTTTTTTGTATCTAATAAATAAGTATTGATTAATACTTCTAAAAATGTTTTGTATCCATCACCAGTAATTAATATTGGTATTTTCTTGCTAATGATTTTTTTTATTATACCATGAAGGAAAAAATAGTTCTTAATTGGTCCTGGAGCAATCCAGATACCATCATATTGATAGAATTGTTGTGATTTAAAATTAATTACTTCATTTAACTTAATCCAATAATAATTAGCATCAACATCTAAAAAATAGGCTGAATGATCAATGGCCATATTTGTTGCATGATGAGAATTATAAGTGAAATTATAATCACCTATAATAGCTATTTTTAAGCTTTGGCTCATTTATCAAAGTAAGTTGTCTCTTGCTATCGTTTAAAATACCCTTTAATTTGAGCATCAGTTATAAGTATGCTTGCTGTAGAGTCTGTCATAGTAGGGGGAGTTGTTTGAGGAACTACTGTATTATCAATGACAGAATATGTGTGAAATACTTCAGTAGCAAAATTACAAGTAAATTTTGAGTAGTCACCAGTATTATCAGACTCTTGAGAAATACTTTCGTAAACAAAACTAACATCTTGTATAGACGAATTAACTTCATCTGATTTCCATAAATCACCATAAGCATCTCGATAGGATACTTCAAAGCCTGACAGAGCGTTGTTTGAATAAACAGGTGAACTCATAGCTGCTCCATCTTTATTAAAGAAATTATTAAATAAACTTAATGCTGGAATAGTTGTTCCTGTTGGGTCACTCCATGATAAACTTCCCATTCCAACCTGAACAAAAGGGTTTTCATCATCAGATAGCATTGTAAATAAATATTGTGCATTTGTCATACCTGCTGCAGTTTGTTTTGCAATACTAGTAGATCCATAGTAGCCATTAACATTCTCAGTTAATTCAATGTATGCACCACCAATAGTACCTTTAAATTCAGATTTAAGATCGACACTTGGTTCAGGGGCGGGAATGACTTCATGTTTTATACATGAAACAAATATAAAACATAAAAACCCCAAAATAATTGTACTTATTCTAATCATAATTCTTTCTTTATCTGGACAAAATATACAAATCTAAATTACGTAAAAAAGATTTAAAAAGTTGCTTAAATATTAAGTTTTAATGATTAGGCGCGAATTTGTTTAATATAATCTTGATTTGTCAATTCATTTAAGTTAACATAATTATTGTATTGGTTAATTAAATTTATTGTAAATAGTGTTTCCCCATCAAACATAGTTTCAGCAACAATTAAGTTATCTATATCGAGGTCTTTATTTTTACGTTTTAGTTGATTTAATAGCTGATTTAGGTGAGATGAAGAAACAATAATTTCACTAGCATAATTCATGTAATCTTCATGTACTTTACCTTTCATTAACACTGATGTGTTATTTGATTCAAATATAATCCTTTCAATTTCAAATATTTTATCTTTTGTTATCATAGTTTTTTTTAAACAAATTTCAGACACAACAACGTAAAATATTTACGAAGTTTCTTAATATTTATAAAAAACTCATTTTGTTAAGTAAAAAATGTAATTTCATATTTATTTTAAAAAGAGAACGTCATGAAATATAATAGAATTAATAATGAATTATTTATCAAAAATAGAAAGAAATTTGTCGCAGAGATGGACAAATCATCTATTGCCGTTTTTAATTCTAATGATATATTTCCTATTAGTGCTGATAGTACTATG
>Ga0160423_10002240_pt1 | contig 16206 bp, 13 predicted proteins | sample CRUFie14St8metaG_FD_108191 | JGI IMG/M metagenome (GOLD analysis project Ga0160423, IMG submission 108191) | Marine microbial communities from the Costa Rica Dome - CRUD Field 142mm St8 metaG | ecosystem: Environmental > Aquatic > Marine > Oceanic > Photic zone | place: Costa Rica: the Eastern... | reverse complement strand
TGGGGGGCTTGGTCAAAGATCAAGCGAAGTGAGCGAAGTGAAACCAACTGATATCCGAGACCCGGAATATTTCCACAAGGTCGTCGATTGCCAGTACGCCTGTCCGGCGCATACACCTGTCCCTGAATACATCCGACTGATTGCCCAAGAGCGTTACGACGACGCCTACATGGTCAATTGGGAGTCCAATGTGTTCCCGGGCATTCTGGGACGCACCTGCGATCGCCCCTGCGAACCCGCCTGCCGTCGCGGCAGAGTAGAAGAAGAACCGGTGGCCATTTGCCGACTCAAACGGGTCGCCGCAGACAACAAAGACTCCATCATCGATCGCCTGCCCAAAATCCCGAAGCGCAAGAACGGCAAGAAAATCGCCCTGATTGGCGGCGGGCCTGCTTCACTCACCGTAGCGCGAGATCTCGCGCCACTGGGCTACCAGCTGGATCTCTACGATGACCAGCCGGCCGGAGGCGGCTTTATGCGCAGCCAAATCCCCTCCTTCCGACTGCCACCCACGGTCCTCGATGAAGAGGTCGACTATATCCTCGACATGGGCATCACTACACACTTCGAGACCTATGTCGACAGCCTGAAGGGCGTCTTGGACAAGGGCTATGACGCGGTGTTTGTTGGTACTGGCGCGCCCCGCGGCAGCGACCTGGAACTGCCGGGTCGTGCCGAATGCGAAAAGCATATTCATGTCGGCATCGAGTGGCTTGGGTCAGTTGCCTTCGAGCACATTCATAAAATCGGCAAGCGCGTACTGGTGCTTGGTGGCGGTAACACGGCCATGGACTGCTGCCGCACCGCGCGTCGCCTCGGCGGTAAAGATGTCAAAGTTGTCGTGCGTTCCGAGTTTGCCAAGATGAAGGCCTCGCCGTGGGAGATCGAAGACGCCCAAGCCGAAGATATTCCGATTATCAATAACCACGTACCCAAGGCTTTCGTTCACGAGGGCGGCAAGCTATTGGGCATGACCTTTGACCAGGTCGAGGTCGTCTACGACGACGCGGGTAAGCGCAGTCTGGTACCCACCGGCGACGAAGTATTCTTTGAAGCCGATGAGGTTCTGATTGCCATTGGTCAGGACAACGCTTTCCCATGGATTGAGCGCAATTTAGGCATTGAATTTGGTAAGTGGGACATGCCGCAAGTGGATGAGCGCTCTTTCCAGTCCAGCAACCCCAAGGTGTTCTTTGGCGGTGATGCTGCCTTTGGTCCCGAGAACATCATCACGGCGGTTGCCCATGGTCATCAGGCCGCGGTATCGATCGACCTGTTCCTGTCGGGCAAGTCTGTGCAGCAACGGCCGGAACCGGGTGTGAACCTGATCAGCCAGAAGATGGGCGTTCACGAGTGGAGCTATGACAATCTGGTCACCCTCGACCTGCGGCAAAAAGTGCCGCATGTCGATAAAAAGGTCGCACTAAAAGACCGCAAGGTCGAGGTCGAATTGGGCTTCGATATCGATACCGCCTACCGCGAGGCCGAACGCTGCCTGAATTGCGACGTGCAAACCGTATTCGATGGCGCGAAATGTATCGAGTGCGACGGCTGTACTGATATTTGCCCAACTGACTGCATCAACTTTATCGACAATGCAGAGGAGCCGGTTCTGCGCCGAACCCTGCGCGCGCCTGCGGGCAACGAAGCTCAGGATCTCTATGTCTCGGAGCGGCTTGTCCAGACCGAGCGCGTCATGGTCAAAGATGAAAACGTCTGCCTGCACTGCGGGCTCTGCGCTGAACGGTGCCCTACCGGCGCTTGGGACATGCAACGATTCCTCTACTCGGTGACCAAGGCAGGTTAATGATGCAGCCCAAGGAAGCGATCAATGACTTCGTCATCAAGTTTGCCAATGTGAACGGCACCGGCTCTGCCAGTGCCAACGGCATGTTCGCTAAAGCGATCTTCCGCATGGGCATTCCGGTGAGCCCAAGAAACATCTTCCCCTCAAATATTCAGGGGCTGCCCACCTGGTATGAGGTGCGCATCAGTCAGGACGGCTATCTGGGTCGCCGTGGCGGCATCGACATGATGGTCAGCGTGAACCCGCAAAGCTTCGCTAAAGACGTCGGCGAGGTGGAGCCTGGCGGTTATATGCTCTACGACTCCACCAAGCCACTTGACCTGCGCCACGTGCGCCGCGACATTCATTATCTCGGCATTCCACTGACCGAGATGTGCCTGCGCGAGTACACTGACTCACGACAGCGGCAGCTGTTCAAGAACGTGATCTACGTGGGCGCGCTATCAGCGCTACTCGATATCGACTTTGCAATCCTCAAGGATCTGGTCAGCGAGCAGTTCAAGGGGAAAGAAAAACTTATTACCCCGAATATTCATGCGCTGGAAATGGGACACCAGTTCGCCTCAACGCACTTTGAGTGCCCACTGGGCATTCACCTGAAAGCTGGTGAGCAAACGCCAAAACACATTGAAGAGTTTGATCACATCCTGATGGACGGCAACACGGCAGCAGCACTCGGTGCCGTCTATGCCGGAGCAACCGTTGCCGCCTGGTATCCCATTACCCCCTCAACCTCAGTGGTAGACGCCTTTGAAAAATATTGCCGCCGCCTCCGTATCGATCCAGGCACAGGCAAGAAGAACTACGCCATCGTTCAGGCTGAGGACGAGCTCTCAGCCATGGGCATGGTCATTGGCGCCAACTGGAACGGCGCCCGTGCCTTTACCGCTACTAGCGGCCCGGGCGTGTCACTGATGAGCGAATTTTTGGGCCTCGCCTACTTCGCCGAGGTGCCCGCTGTGCTGGTCGACGTGCAGCGCGCCGGACCCTCAACTGGCATGCCCACCCGCACCCAGCAATCCGACATTCTCGCCGCGGCTTATGCCTCGCACGGTGATACCAAGCACGTGCTGTTCTTCCCAGCTACGCCGGCGGAGTGCTTCAGCATGACGGTAGAAGCCTTCGATCTGGCCGAGCGGCTACAGACACCAATTATCATCATGAGTGACCTCGATCTCGGCATGAACGAGTGGATGTCACCACCGCTGGAGTTTGATGACAGCTACCGCTATGACCGCGGCAAAGTCCTGGGCGGCGACGATCTTGAAGCCATGACAGAGCGCTTCGGGCGATACCTCGACGTGGACGGTGACGGCATTCCCTATCGCACTTACCCGGGAGCGCACCCCACGAAGGGCGCTTACTTCACCCGGGGTAGCTCGCGAGACGAGTACGCCGCCTATACCGAGGACGGCGATGTCTATGTCCGCAACATGGATCGACTGCTGAAGAAATTCGAAACCGCCAAGTCATTGGTGCCTGAGGCGAAAATCAAGCCCGCGGCTGAACCCACCAAAGACGCTTTGCTCTTCTTTGGCACCACCGCCTCGCCCGCTTACGAGGCGCTCGAGACGCTGGAAAAGGAAGGCATTCATCTCGACACACTGCGACTGCGCTCCTTCCCCTTCACCCAAGAAGTGGAGGACTTTATTGAGGAACACGACCGGATTTTTGTCATTGAGCAGAACCGCGACGGTCAAATGCGCCGTCTCCTGCTTAATGAGACCAACGTCGAGGCCAACGCCAAACTCATTTCTGTTGTTGAGTACGACGGCCTGCCGGTAACCGCACGCAAAATCGCGAGCGTGATCCGTGGCGCGATGGGTATTAACAACGTCACGCCGCTGGTACCGAAGGAAAAGGAGCTTGCTTGATGACCTACGCCAAACCTGCCTTCAGACACCCCGACGCCAAAACCAATGATGTGGGCTGCACGCGGCGCGACTATGAGGGCGGACTGTCCACACTGTGCGCTGGGTGCGGGCACGACTCCATCAGTGCTGCCATCATCGATGCCTGCTACGAGCTATCCATTGAGCCACACCGCGTGGCCAAGCTGTCTGGTATCGGATGCTCATCCAAAACACCGGCCTACTTTCTAAGCGGCTCGCACAGCTTTAACAGCGTCCACGGGCGCATGCCTTCTGTCGCCACCGGCGCCAGTCTCGCCAACCGAGACCTGATCTACATCGGCGTATCGGGCGATGGTGATACCGCCTCGATTGGCATGGGCCAGTTTGCCCACGTCATGCGCCGCAACCTGAACATGACCTACATCGTGGAAAACAATGGCTGCTATGGACTGACCAAGGGTCAGGACTCCGCAACGATGGATACCGACTCAGTGAGTAAAAAGGGCGATATCAATCCCTACATGCCGATTGATCTAGTCCGTGTGGGGATTGAGGTCGGTGCGACGTTTGTTGGCCGCAGCTTCTCGGGCGACAAGGCGCAGCTCGTGCCGCTCATAAAAGCGGCGATCAGCCACCGGGGTTTTGCCCTCCTCGATGTGATCTCACCCTGCGTGACCTTCAACAACCACCAGGGCTCGACCAAGAGCTATGCCAGCTTCCGAGAGCACAACGACGCCATGCCTGTGGACTTCATCCCTCGAAGAGAAGCCATCACTACCAGCTACGACGCCGGTATGGTGCACGAGGTCTGCATGCACGATGGATCAGTGCTGCGGCTTCAGAAAGTGAATGAGGAGTACGACATCGAAGACGCCCAATCAGCTCTGGACGCCATTGCGCACCATGCCAAGGAAGAACGCATCCTGACAGGTCTTCTTTACATCAATCGCGACAGCGACGAACTGCACGACGTGCTGCAAACGGCGACCAAGCCCTTAAACAAAATGAGTCAGCGTGAGCTGTGCCCGGGCTCGCGATTCCTAGACAGCATTAACGCGGGGCTGCGCTAACCGCTCTGTAGAAACGTCTCAGAGACCGCTTAAGAATCTGTAAGCATCGCTCTCAGGTTCTTAAGGCTCTCCATATAAAGCAACGCCACATACCCAGGGTCGTAGAAAAGCACGCCAGCACCGCGGTAGGTCTCTCGTTGCACAACCAGAGTCCCTTCTTTTGCTGGCTCAAGCGACCACTCGTGATGAGCGGTGAGTATCCCGGGCACACCGGCTGATTGCTGGATGCTCTGGTGCTCGATCATGGCATCCACAGTAACAGTGATTTGGCTCAGCTCCCCGTCATCGAGCTTCATATCTAGCGCCAACTCACCGCCAGGCCGCATGTCTCCACTTACCCCGACAAAAATGGGGTTCCAAGTAGCGTAGTTGCTAGTGTCTGTGAGCATTGCCCATATGACCTTTGGGGGTGCTTCTATAAAGAGTCTCGCTTCGACAGATTTACTAGGCAGCCAGACTAAAGCCGCAACTAGAATGAGAAGTAAAACAATCAGTGACTTCTTCGAGACCGTATCCAACGCTTACTGAGTGATCACGCAGAGTAACCAGGCCGATGGCACGATCGAGAAAATGGAGCGGGAAACGAGGTTCGAACTCGCGACCTCAACCTTGGCAAGGTTGCGCTCTACCAACTGAGCTATTCCCGCGTGCTTTTGATTGTAATCGGCGGTCGTCTCACGTCAACTCGCGGACTCGTCAGCCTCGACGGACTCTTCCTCAAGCGTCGAGAGAAACGCCCGGAAATACAGAACCATCGACCACAGCGTCAGGATCACGGCCAGGGCAAGCAAGAACAAACCCAACAGCCTAATCTCGTCCACCGCGGGCCAGGACGGATACCAGATTAAAATAGGAATCGCCGTCATCTGAACGCCGGTCTTGACCTTGGCAATGCCGCTCACCGCCACCGAAGCCCGCTTACCCAGTTGCGCCATCCACTCCCGCAGCGCACTGATCACGATCTCGCGACCAATCACCACCATGCCGGCCAGCGTGATAAAGATATTGTCCATGCGATGCATGAGCAGAATGAGCGCCACGGTTACCAGCAGCTTATCGGCCACGGGGTCGAGAAACGCCCCAAACTGCGACGTCTGACCCATGCGCCGGGCGACCCAGCCATCAAACCAGTCGGTCACAGCCGCCACAATAAAGACCACAGCGGCGCCGACAGTGGAGATAGGTTGCGGCAGGTAATAGCACATCACCATTAAAGGAATCGCCACGATCCGCAGTCCGGTCAGCAAATTGGGCAAGTTTTGCGGCAAGGCCTGCCTCCCGCTCTGGAATACCTGATTTTGACACAGCCAAGGGGCGCTGTGCTCAGTCGTTCACCGTATGAAGGTGATCGTAGATCGTTCGCGCAACGGCATCACTGATGCCCTTGATTTTGGAGAGCTCCTCCACGCTGGCATTTTCGATCGCTTTGGCGCTACCGAAATGTCGAAGTAGCTCGCGGCGACGCTTCGCACCCACACCGGGAATATTCTCCAGTAATGACTGTTTGCGGGCCTTGGCCCGCTGGCCGCGGTGCCCACTGATCGCAAAGCGATGCGCCTCGTCACGAATCTGCTGGATCAAATGTAGCCCGGGATGATCGCCCCTGAGACGCATCTCTGCGCCAGAATCGGCATCGACCAGCGTCTCGAACCCCGCTTTACGCGTAGTGCCTTTAGCCACACCGACTACTTTGACACTGGAGATATCGTAGGCAGCCAGTACCTGCCGTGCCTGGCTTACCTGCCCCTTGCCACCATCAATAAACAAAATATCGGGTAGCTGCCCTTCACCATTGGCGAGTCGTTTGTAGCGCCGCTCCAATGCCTGTTGCATCGCGGCGTAGTCGTCGCCCGCGGCAATGTCTTTGATGTTGAACTTACGATAGTCGGACTTACGCGCGCCATTCGCGTCAAACACGACGCAGGAGGCCACCGTGGCCTCCCCGGAGCTGTGGCTGATATCAAAACACTCCATGCGGGTCGGAATATTCTCAAGCTCTAACGCGCGACGGAGCGACTCCAGTCTGCCCGCCATGGTCTGCTTACCCGCAAGGAATGACCGCAGGTTGTTCTGCGCGTTCTGCTCGGCCATCTCGAGCCAGCGCGAGCGCGCGTCGCGGACCTTGTCTTTTATCACCACCTTGCGCCCCGATTCGGCGCCCAGTGCCTCTTCAAGCAGCGCGACGTCTGCCATCGTGTGGCTGGTCACGATCTCCTGCGGGATCTGCTGCTGCCCCGAGAGATAAAACTGCGGCAAAAACGCCTCAAGAATGGCCTCAGGGGACTCATCAAGGCGAATCTGGGGGTAGTAGCTGCGGCTCCCCAGCACCCGGGCCTCGCGCACAAACAACACCTGCACGCAGGCATGACCGTGCTCAGTGAATACCGCCATCAAGTCCAGATCTCCCCGAGTGCCTTCAATATTCTGGGTGGCTTGAACGGTCTGCAGTTGGCTGATCTGGTCGCGAATGTCAGCCGCCTTCTCATACTCGAGTACAGCCGCCGCCGACTCCATGTCGTCAGCGAGTCGTGACAGGAGATCTTGGGAGCGACCATTCAAAAAGAGCACCGTCTTATCGAGTTGCTCCTGATAATCCTCATCCGAGACCAGACCCACACAGGGTCCGGAACAACGGCCAATCTGGTGCTGCAGGCAGGGACGGGAGCGGTTACGGAAGTAACTGTCGCGGCACTGCCTGACCTTGAACACCTTCTGCATCAAATGCAGCGTCGAGCGCACCGCGCCTGCGCTGGGGTATGGGCCGAAGTATTCCCCCTTTCGCCGCTTAGTGCCCCGGTGAAAACTCAGACGCGGCCACCGATCCTCGGCTGAGAGGTAGATATAGGGATAGGACTTATCGTCCTTCAATAAAATGTTGTAGGGCGGCCGGTACTGCTTGATCAGGTTGTGTTCGAGCAGCAGCGCGTCGCGCTCTGTGGTGGTCACAGTCACTTCGATATCGGCAATACGCGTCACCAAAGCCATCGTTTTGGCAGAAAGACCCGATGCGCGGAAGTAACTGGTGACCCGGTTTTTGAGGTTCTTGGCCTTACCAACGTACAGCAAGTCGCCGGAGTCATCGAACATTTGATATACGCCGGGTCGGGTGGTCAGCTGCGCGAGGTAGGATTCTGCGTCGAAGTCAGTCACGTGCGCACCGCCTATCTCGCAGCACCGATGACGCGCGGCTCGAGCTCCAGCGACACGTTGTAGGCCTCTTTCACACTGACGGCGATCGCTTCGGCCAGCGCCAGCCAAGGCGCCGCCGATCTGGCGCCACACCCCTCCAATACCAGCGCGTGATCATCCGAGACTTTCACGCCCTCGCGCTCCTCTCCCCGCCAGCCCAATTGATCTATGAGCCACGCGGCCGAGATTTTCACGGCATCGTTGGGCGCGGGATACACAGGCACCTCAGGAAATTTTTGCCGCAAAATTTCGATATCGTGCTGGTAAATGACGGGATTTTTAAAGAAACTGCCCACATTTGGCGTAATCACTGGATCGGGCAACCGCTCGCGACGAATGCTGATTACCGCCGCCAACACCGCATCATGGGTGAGCTCCGCCTCGCTGAGGCGCGCCCGTAACGTGGGATAGCTAGCCTCAACCGGTGCCTCACGATCCAACACAAAATCGACCTTGGTAATGATCCACTGTGCCCCTGCCTCGTGCTTGAACACACTGTCACGGTAGCGAAATTCGCAGTCCTCGGGAGATAGACAGCCGCGCTCACCGGTTTGCCGGTGGACCACATGGACCGCCTCGATGCGCTCGGTCACCTCGACACCATAAGCACCGATATTCTGAATCGGCGCGCCGCCTACCGACCCGGGGATCAACGCTAGATTGGCGAGGCCATGAAAACCCTGGTGATGACACCACACAACAAAATCATGCCAGGACTCTCCGGCGCCGACCCTGATCACCACCTTGGTGTCGTCGTCGCTCACCACCTCGCGGCCCTTGATGGCCATCAGCAGTGTTGTCCCGGGCAAATGATTGCAGAGAATCACGTTACTGCCACCGCCCAGCACATGAGACACGGCACCCTCGTCCAACGCGGCGATCTCTGCCTGTAACTGATCTGACGAGGTGACGGTTACCAGATGCTCTGCCGTGGCGTGGAGTTGCAGCGTATTGAGCGCCGTCAGGTCAGCACCTGCCGTCACAGTCTTATTGCTCCGCTCTGAGTAACGCGCGCACCGCAGCGAGGTCAGACTCGGTATCGACCCCCGCAGGCACGGCCTCGGACGCCAACTCAATCTGGATATGTGCGTCGTGTGCCAGCGCGCGCAGTTGTTCCAGCGACTCGCTTTGCTCTGCCGCCGCCGGAGGCCATCCCACAAAAGTGCTGAGAAAACCCGCCCGGTAGGCGTAAAGCCCAATATGACGGAACAAAGCTGCTGGCACCCCGCCTTCCCGGTGAAACGGAATCGCCGAGCGCGAAAAATAGAGCGCTCGGCCTGTGTCGCTGGCGACCACCTTCACCACTGACTGTTGATCAGCGTCTGCGGGATCCAGCGGCTCCATCAAGGTTGCCATATCGGCGCCCGCGGTCTCATCAAGCATTGCCGCCACGCGTTGAATATTCGCCACAGGCATCAGCGGCTCATCGCCCTGCACATTGACGACAATAGCGTCTTCTTTCCACCCCCGCTGCTCCACCACCTCGGCAAGGCGATCGGTCCCCGAGGCGTGATCTACTCGGGTCATCGCAACCTCAGCCCCCCGGCTGCTCATCTCATCGGCGATACGCACATCATCAGTGGCGATAACCACCTGCTCTGCCCCAGCCTGCATGGCTCGCTCCCACACCCAGGCCACCATCGGCTTGTCCGCAATAGGCATTAACGCCTTCCCGGGGAGCCGGGTGGAGCCAAAGCGGACGGGAATAACAATATGAAACATCGCAGTTACGCCTCGACAAATCGTGCAGGCGGCAAAAGCGCCCTTAGCCGTGTCAACAATGATGACGGCAATGCCACCTCTATGGCTACCACCCAGACGCGAGCGTCGGTGCAGTCAGCCAACTTCACTGCGTCCTTAGCAGTCACCAGCACTACCTGTTCGTCGTGACGATCGAGGTACGCTTGGGTCATTGCTTCGTGATCGCCCAAAGACACCGCTTCTATCGTGAGCCCCTGCCCTCTGAGCATCTCGAAAAACTGTGTGGGCTGCCCCAGACCCGTCATGGCAACCATGCATTGGTCGCGCCACTCGGCGACACACTCAGACCACATCGTTCGTCGACCCGATGTCAAATGCAGGGCACCCGAAGGTTGATAATTGAAGCCGCGATCAGGATCGTTGCTGTTTCGCTCGAGGACCAGGTCGACACTGTTGAGTCGGCTGGCCGGTTCCCGTAAAGGCCCCGCTGGCAGCAACCGACCGTTACCCAAGCGACGCTCCGCATCGAGTACGAGTAATTCGATGTCGCGGGGCATGGGGTAGTGCTGCAGGCCGTCATCCGAGAGCACCACATCCACCGCGCCCTGATCGACCAGCACGTCCAGCGCCCGCTTTCGGTCAGCACACACCACAACCGGCACACCCAGCTCACGCCGGATCAACAGCGGCTCATCACCCACCACCGCTGCAGTATCACCCTCAGTCACGCTATGGGGCTCAGGGCCATGCGTACCGCCATAGCCGCGGCTGACCACACCCACGCGATAGCCCTGCTCCGCCAGCCATTTTCCAAGGGCAATCAGAACTGGCGTCTTACCTGTGCCGCCCGCGGTCAGACCGCCAACTACGATCACGGTGATGCCGTCGGGAGTGTTGCCTTTAGGTGCGGCCTGCTGGCGGCGGCGATGGATCGTCCACCGCACTGGCCAGGTCAGTGGAATCAGACACCAGGACAACATGCTGTTGCCATACCAAATGTGATTAACCAGGCGCTCCAATGCACCCTGAGCGGTGCTCATGAGGCGGCAAAACCCTGCTGATAAAGATTGGCGTACAACCCGCCCGCTGCCATGAGTTCACCGTGGGTACCTGTGGCGACAACACGCCCCTCGTCCATGACTACGATCATGTCCGCCCGCTCCACCGTGGAGAGACGGTGTGCGATGACCAAGGTGGTGCGCCCGGCCAAGACAGCCTCGAGCGACGCCTGAATGGCGGCTTCTGATTCATTATCGAGCGCTGAGGTGGCCTCATCGAGAATAAGCACAGGGGCATCCTTTAAGACAGCGCGCGCGATTGCGAGGCGCTGCTTTTGCCCCCCCGATAACCCACTGCCGCCATCGCCCAACATGGCGTCCAGCCCGCCGGGCATCGCCTCAACAAATGACACCGCTTGCGCAGTCTCCAAGGCTTTATTGAGTGCCGCGTCGGTTACAGTATCCAACTGACCAAAGGCGACATTGGCCCGCACCGTGTCGCTAAACAGCACGACGCGCTGCGATACCAAACTGAACTGTCGCCGATAATCGTCAAGCTGAAAATCTGCGATCGGCTGATCATCTAATGTGATGCTGCCGGCACTCGGCGCATAAAAACGACACAGCAGGTGCATGAGGCTGCTTTTGCCGGCACCGGAGCGCCCGACAAAGGCCACCATTTGTCCTGCGGGGAGTTGCAAACTGATATCCCTTAGCACCGGCTGCTGGGCGCCGGGGTAGGTGAAGCTCACTCGATCGAGCGCAATGGAACCACGGGCGCGCTCGAGGCTCAGCTGCCCGTGATCGGGCTCCGGTTTAGCGTCGATTTGCGCGAACAGATCCTCAGTCGCAGCAAGGCCTCGCTGAATGATGCTCTGCACGTTGGTCAGGGTGCGAATGGGTTTGCCCAACTGGGTCGCCGCGGCAATAAACGCCACCAACGAACCCGCAGAAAAACCGGCGAGAATCGCGGGGTCCAATGCAAACCAGAACAGCGCCGCCAGCGCCAGTGCCAAAAGTACCTGCGCGATCGGTGTCGACACCGCCTGCACAAAGGCCAGCTTCAGGCTCTGCACCCGGTTGAATTGGCTCGCGGCCCGAAAGCGTTCGCTTTGTTGCTCGGTGGCAGAGAACATGCGGATCTCGTCAAACGCCTGCATGCTCTCGTTACTGAGCTGGGTCACCTCGCCCATGGAATCCTGTATGCGCCGGCTGTAGCGCCGAAAGTGCCGGCCCACCGCTACCACCACGCCTGCAATCACCGGGGTGATCGCGAAGAATACGAGGGTTAGCTTCCAGTTGAGGTAGAGCATGTAGCTGATTAGCGCCAAGACCGTCAGGCCATCTCGCAAAATGGTCTTGAGCGCCTCGGATGACGCCCCACTGACCTGCTCCACATTAAAGGTCAGCTTGGACACCAGCTCACCGTGAGTGTGCCCGTCGATCACTTGCTTGGGCATGCGGATCAACGCGTCGAACACCTGCGTGCGCAGTCGGTGAACTACCCCGCGGGCAACAATGTTCATGAAGTAGTTACCGAAGAAATAGCCGCTGGCGCGAATCAGCGCACAGACGATTGCCGCGGCGGGTACAGCGATGCGCGCATACTCAACAGGCCCCTTATCACCCGGCGGCCAAAACCAGTGCGCCACAGCGGACACAAAACCCATGCTGATCTGTGATGCTTCGCCCAGCGAGTCCAACAAGAACTGGGTGAGGTCCGCCAACAGCACGTTGGCAACGGAGTAAATCAGAAAGCCCAGAATACTCAGCAAAAACGCGCCGCCATGCCGCGCGACATAACCCAAAAGGCGGCGATACAGTGCCCAGTCGCTCGGTTTTACTGTTTCTGTTTTCACTATCGTTGCCTAGCGCGTGTTTTTAGTCGCAATAGTGAGGCGCGTGATATTGAGCTGCGCCGCCACATCTATTGCGGTCACTACATATTGATGTGGGGTCATCGCATCGGCCGACAAGGTCACCGGAATGTCAGTATTGCCACTCAATTGCTGGCGCAGGGCTAACGACAGTCCGCGCGCATCATTCGGCACCGACTCACCGTTGAGTGTCATATTACCTGACACATCGACAGTCAACATCAGTGCTTCACCGGTTGTCGCGGGCGCGCCTTCTGCTTCGGGCAAATCGACCACGAGCTGGGAGAGCTTGGAAAAGCTGGTCGAGACCATAAAGAAAATCAACAGCAAAAAGACCACGTCGATCAACGGCGTCAGATTGATCGAGACTTCGGGTCGGCGCAACTGCCGAAAGTTCACAGGTCGTATTCCGTCTTCTGGTTGCTGTGCAGTGCATCAACCAGCTTTATGGCCTCGCGCTCCAGATCCACCACAATCGACTCAATCCGCGCCGTGTAGTGCCGATGCATGACCAGCGCAGGGATCGCCACCGCCAGACCCGCAGCTGTGGTCAGCAGCGCCTCGGAAATGCCGCCGGCCAGCGCGTTGGCGTTACCGGTACCGTGTGTGGTGATTTCGGTAAACACGCTGATCATCCCCACCACCGTACCCAGCAGGCCCATCAAAGGTGTAATCGCCGCGATGGTGCCCAGCGCATTGAGATAGCGCTCAAGACTGTGGATAACGTGGGATGCCGCCTCACGAATACTTTCACGCATGACCTCGCGCCCCTGGTACCTATTGGCAACGCCCGCAGCGAGAATGGCACCCAGCGGTGAGCCCTGCCGCAGGGCTTTGAGTTTCTGGGCATCAAGCCCCTCGCCCCGGAGTTGCTGCCAGACGGTGGCGAGAAGGTGCGTTGGCGCAATCCGCTGCTTGTTCAACGCAAAATGCCGCTCAATACAGATCGCCAGGGCCAACACCGAGCACACCACGATAAAAGGCATGACCCAGCCGCCCGCGGCCAAGACTTGAAACACAAACAGCCCTCCCTCAGATAGCTTGAGTATACCGAGCCACCAAGGTCAGCCCCAGACAGGGTTTTGGCAGGTATTTACGGCAATTTCAGCCAATATGGCGCCCATGGGCCACGTGCTGATGTGAGCTCAATGTCATCTCGCCCCACGAGCTTAATCTCAATCGCGCCGCTGATTGCGGTACTGGCCAGCCCCATCGAGAAAGCGACTAAAAGCCATGCCTGACTATGCATTGCAAGCGGCACGAGCAGGAGGGCAAGTACTCCCCACCCCGGTTTGGGCAAAAGCACGCTGGCAGCAACACCTACAGAGATGGCAGCAAGATGGCGCGCTCTCAGACTCGAGATCGACAGTGACAATGGCAGTGACAGCATCCGGGACTGAGGCTGCTCGGCGAGACCCCGATTTCAATCAGACTGTCACTTTCTGCCGCAGATCATAGATCAAAAATGCATTGCAACAGACTATGATGGTGGCCTCAGAAAGAAGACGCGGCTACCAGCGGGATGCTCAAAAAACGCCTCAGGAAATGGATTCCGACGCCAGGCAAGGTGCGTCAGAGCCGCTCATTGAGGATTTTTGGTAGCTGGGTTGAGGACAGCAATCTCTGGCAATTGAGCCGACACACTACCGCCAAGGCGTTTGGCATCGGCCTCTACTGCGCCATGCTGCCTGTGCCGGGGCAAATGATCATCTCGGTGGCACTCGCCATCGTGTTTACCGCCAACGTGCCGCTGAGCTTCTCGCTGATCTTCATCACTAACCCACTCACCATGCCCGCGATCTATTACGCAGCCTACAAGCTGGGCGCATGGGTTTTGGGTACGGAACCACTCGATATCGAGTTTGAGGCTTCCTGGACTTGGTTTGTGCAAAGCCTCGACGACATCTGGTGGCCGCTGCTGGTCGGTTCACAGGTGATGGGCGTGATACTCGGGGTATTGGGCTACTGGATGATCGATACGATGTGGCGCAAGGCGGTTCTGCGCCAATGGCATGCGCGGCGCAGACGCCGTCAGTGAGCGAGAGTTTCCGCTACGGGCAGTGACGCCGCGCGCAGCGCGGGTAGCGTTGCCGCGAGCACAGAGAGCCCAATGGCGATGCCCGCAGTCGCCGCCGCATCCTGCCAGCGAATATCCACCGGCACGAATGCCAATGGATACACGTCAGTCTGCAGGAGCGGTGCACCCAGCCACTGCTCGAGCATCACTGCCAGATCCGGTGCGTTGATCGCAAGCAGATGACCCAAGGCCACACCTGCCAGCGCCCCCACCACACCAATCAAACCGCCCTGCAGAAAAAAGACGGCGGTGATATCAGCGCGCCTGCCGCCCATGGCCATCAGCATCGCCACAGCCTTACGTCGGTCCGTCACCACCAGCATCAAGGAGGACACCACGTTAAATGCGGCCACAAATATCACGATGAACAGCATCAAACCGATCAGATCCCGCGACAGCTGAATCGCCGTATACAAATTGCCGTGGGTGGCTCTCCAGTCGACCACCCTGACCTCCGACGGCAACATCTGGGCGATCTCCCAGCGCCATCGCGTCGCTGCAAAAACGTCTTCAAGTTGCACCGCCACACCATGGCGAAGGCTAGCCCCTGTCGCGACCGCGTCCAGCGCATCAGCATGTACCAGCGCCACCACCTCATCGAGCTCGGTCCCCGACTCCAGCACGGCGGTCAGTTGCAGGCTGAGCGGCTGGTACGCCACCTGATTCTCCTCGGGCAAAATAAACATCACCCGATCGCCCACGCTTAAATTCAAGCGCTCAGCCATCGCGGCACCGAGCACCAGCGATTCAGATTGCCAATCCGTCACCGCCGAACTCAACAGCGGCTCATAGGGCGCCAACGCCGACCGTTCGAGGCCAGTAAGCTGCGCTGCCGACACCGTCTGTCCCCGCATCAACAGCGACTCTGCGAGAATGAAGGGCCTGCTTGAGGCAATATTGGGATCCTGCTCTAGCGTCTCGATGAGGTCTTCCAGGGGCTGTGGGTCCCCCGTGGTGCTCACCTGAACATGGGGCAGGAGCAACAGTATCCGCTCGCGCATCTCCCGCTCGAAGCCGTTCATCACCGACTGCACCGCCAACAGCAGCGCAATGGCGAGTGCCATCCCAACAATCGATACGCGGGACAAAAAAGCCGACAAGCCCTTGCCGGGGTCAAGCGTCTGGCGCAGGGCGATGCTCCAGCGTAACGACCAAGGCACTAGCACGCCTCCAGTCGACCGTTCGCGAGAGTCAGCTGCCGATCCATGCGTTGCGCGATTGCAGGATCATGGGTGACCACGACAAAAGCGGTATCACGATCACGGAGCGCACTCATAGCAGCGAGCACCTGCTCGGCCGTATCTGGGTCTAAATTTCCCGTGGGTTCATCCATCAACACACAGGCGGGTTCGTTAACCAACGCTCGCGCAATCGCCACCCGCTGACGCTCACCGCCTGACAGCGCCGCCGGGCGATGGTTCAGACGCTCTGCCAAACCCAATTGCTCAAGCAACGTCTTGGCCTTTTCTTCGGCCTCCTGCTTAGGGGCACCACCAATCCTTGACGGCATAGCCACACTCTCGAGCGCCGTGAACTCGGGCAACAGGTGATGCATCTGAAACACAAAACCCAGTCGCCGATTTCGCCACCGACTCCGCTCGTTTTCCGACATACGGGAGAGCAACTCTCCGGCG
>Ga0160423_10002239_pt1 | contig 16218 bp, 10 predicted proteins | sample CRUFie14St8metaG_FD_108191 | JGI IMG/M metagenome (GOLD analysis project Ga0160423, IMG submission 108191) | Marine microbial communities from the Costa Rica Dome - CRUD Field 142mm St8 metaG | ecosystem: Environmental > Aquatic > Marine > Oceanic > Photic zone | place: Costa Rica: the Eastern... | reverse complement strand
CTGATGAAACCCATATATTTGTTGTTGATTCTCCAGTTGACCAAATAATTGTATCACTTGGTGAACCAGCAAACAATTGAACGCTATCTCCTAAACACAATGAGGCATCAGCACCAAGAAAGTTTCCTGATATAGGAGTGAACTCATCGGCACCAATATCTGGAGATGTAACATCTCTCATTTGACCATCAAAATCTAGAGTTACAGCTGGATTAGAAACACCACCACCTGACAAAAGAGAAGAACAAACATGAAGATCAATATTTGAATGGTATAATGGGTCCGTACTTATACTATTTGCATCGAAAGTAGTTGCTGCTTGCCACTCTGAAAGCCCAATGTAAGTATTGGAGATAATCCCTCCAAGATTTCCATTTGGCACATAAATATTGTTGTAATCCATGTCAGTAATCTGGAAAAGATAGTTTAGATAGATTCCCAAACCAGTAGTATAATTAACACAGTTATTATTTTTAATTGAAATCTCTCCTCCATCATCAGAATGTATTCCTGTAGAATAGCCACTTCCACCAGAGATAAGCAAATTATTTCCATATAAATCAATGTGTCCACACCATAGCATGTAAATACCGTACATAGTTGTATTCAGACCTGATGCACCAACCTGCACCATGTTGTTGGCAATCAGAACTTTTTCTGAATGGTTTCCTGAAACGTTCATCAGACTTATACCATTTTTCCAAATGCCCGTTCCTCCGTAGATTTGATTGTTAGTGATAGTCATTACATCAGAATCTTCAAAACGAAAGGCAGTCGCACTCGATTGATTAACAAGACCACTAGGATTTATTGCGACATTGTTTGTGACCGTTGCATCTTCTGTGAACTCTAAGAGTGAAGCATAACTGAATTGGTCAACAAATAGGTTACCATTAATTATTAGTTTGCTAGATTTTGCTTGTGCACTAATTCCAGACCAGCGTATTCCTGTGCTTCCTCCTTCAAAAGTATTATTAATGAAGGAACAGTTATTACTTGCATTATCAGAACTAACTACAGCTGTTGTGAAGCTTGAACTTGCAATAGAACTTAATGGGTTTTTAAGATGACATCCTTCTACAGTTATCCAATTAGATGCCCCAACATTTATTACACGAGTATAATTCGATACGGACGTGTTTTCAAGCGTCAAATTTTTAAAAATAAAGTGGCTTGAATTTTCTATATTGAGAATATAATTATCCGTTTGTGATATACTAGCATATGTAATTTTAACTAATGCAGTATCAGCTGACTGACTTCGAAAAGTTACAGTATTTATTGAATCTATCCCATTAATTGCTTGATCAATATTCATTTGTTCGTTGTATATTCCATCTTCAATATCAAAAATAGTAGGGCCACAAACTCCAAAGGTTTTTAAACTATTAATAGCAGTGGACAAATCAGTGAAATCTCCAGTAGCACCAATTGTATATAATCCATTAAATCCTGATGTTATTGATAGTGATGTGGTGTCATTTATATTACCATTTTGATTTTCTGTAAAACCATTTGGCGTATCAGTCCAAGAAGCGAATGTATCTCCTTCAGTAAATAGAGTTGTTCCAAGAAAAACTGTATCTGTGTCATTAGGCCCTAATGAACCTGTCCAAGGAAGAACTGTTTGTATATTTGAGTTGAAAGACCAGTTAATATTAACAGATGTTAATGTATCTGTTCCAAAATTATTTAGTGCCACTTTAATTGAATCGTTTGAAAAATCACAAGTCGGTAAAGTAGGGTTTATAAAGCTTGATATGCCTGCGTCATTCTGTAATAAATCATAAATTACTACATCGTCAATTGCAAAGTCACCATAGAAACCACTCGGATTATCATAACGAATACGAACTTTAACTTGTCCAGAGAAATCCACTAGTGAGAATTGTACTTGTTGCCATTCAGATATGTCTTCACTCCAGGATGGGATAACATCTAGGACCCATGTTAATCCATCGTCCTCAGTAACATCAATGTGAGCAGATCCCATTGACGACCCATACATATGATACCAAAATGAAAATTGGATGTTGTTTGATCCATTCAAATCAATCGTTGGAGAAATTAAGTGCCATGAATTAGATCCTATATAACATGGACTAGAAGCTTCAGCATAAAGATATCGACCTATCCCGTTTCCTAGAGTATGATCAACTTCAGGACCTGTATTACTTGATGAGGTACCACCAGTATCAGAACTAAAATCTCTATTTGCGTCAGGACCGTTTGTCCAATTATCTTGAAGAAAACATGTAGATGTACAAGACCCACCACATTGTGCAAATGTTTCAAAATCTTGAGTATATGGAAGCGTAATCTGTGAGTACGTGTTCGGTATTAAATAAAGTAAGAAACCGAAAGTCATGCAAGGTAATAATCTTTTCATAGTTAGTGCATTAGTTTAATTTAGTTGATAGCAAATATATTAATAATATATTTTAAAGGTTATTTATTTAAATAAGGATAAAATGGGCTATATATTTTCTTAAATATTAATCGTTGGTATTAAATGAATCAGGGTATAATTTCGCGCCTGTCTTTCAGTTGGAGAAGAGCTGAATGAATTTGGATAACAATTTTTGAAAAATATTTTCAGATGAAGAGCAAGCGCGTGTGCATAAATTAAAGACAATGAAAGTGAGTGCCTACAAAAATTATCAGATGATGAGTGGTGATGTTATGTGTCAGAAGAAAGAAAAGTGGAAAAAATAACGGTTTGGCTATGCAAAATGTCCCAAAGGACAGCTATGATTTTTCATCCATTTCCTTTAATTTTCATTAAAAAAACAAATTATGAAAATATTCAACAAAAAATTCTTCCTTTCGGGAAGCTTTGATTTGATGTGACCTAGGAATTAAAGAGTTCAAACTTTTTGGATGATTAAAATCACTCATGTATTTCACATAAATCAATCAGCTTTACTTTGACCTTAATTTCTTTAAACCCTGAAGAAATAGTTTTAATTCTTCGGTATTGAACTACTTTGATCACAAAGAGGATTAAGACCTCTGACTAAGTTTCCACTTTTACCCCAAAAGAGACCCAACGAGTATCAAGATGAATATTTTAAAATAATGCGCTCTTCAAATCCACTATTTCTGAAAAGAATGGATGAGGTCGTTGAAAATTACATCTCGAACTAGGATACCTTAAAGAATTATCGCTCTTAGTCAAAGAATAGAAATACTCAATCGAAAATTCTATTTAAGTGCGTTTCGTCTTAATTTTAAACTAACTCCTCATATTCATGAATTGGCTTTCTGAAAACAAATGTATTGTCGAAAGAATCTAATACCAAATTTTGAGATTTATTGATTACCCCTTCAATCAGATCCTTGGCGAGTTTATTTAAAATTTCATTCTGAATTAAACGCTTAATTGGTCTTGCACCAAAAAATGAATCATATCCTTTTTTTACGATAGTACTGACTGCTTCTTCAGTAACAACTAAATTGATCTGTTTTGAGCTTAATGAGGTTTTAACTGCATCAAGCTGAATCGATACAATTTTACGTATGCTTTTCTCGGATAAAGGCGGGAAAAGAATCGTTTCATCTATTCGATTCAAAAATTCAGGTTTCATGTGCTGTCTAATTAAGTTATCTAATTCTCTAGAGACGATATTTTTTGTCTCTGCCCGATCTAATTTAGTTGAGGTTGAGTAATTTGAATGAATAATTTCTGAACCTAAATTTGAGGTCATAACGATAAGTGTATTCTTAAAATTTACTATTCGTCCTTTACCATCAGTTAACCTACCATCATCTAAAACTTGGAGAAGAATGTTTAAAACATCAGAGTGTGCCTTTTCTATTTCATCAAGCAATATTATTGAATAAGGTTTTCTTCTCACAGCTTCCGTGAGCTGGCCACCCTCATCATAACCTATATACCCTGGAGGGGAACCAATTAGTTTACTAACTGCATGTTTTTCCTGAAATTCGCTCATATCTAGACGAATCATTGCATTGTTATCATTGAATAAGTATTCCGCTAAAACCTTGGTTAATTCAGTCTTTCCAACTCCGGTTGTACCCATAAATAAAAAGGATCCGATAGGTCTTCCGGCATCATTGAGGCCAGATCTGGAACGTCGGATAGCGTCAGACAATGCAACGACAGCATCTTCTTGTCCAATAATTTTTTTTGAGAGAGCTTCCTCTAATTTTAAGAGTTTATCCGATTCAGATGCCAACATTTTAGTTACAGGTATACCTGTCCATTTCGAAACGACCTGAGCGATTTCATGGTAATCAACTTCTTCTTTAATCATTTTAGCATCCGATTGAACTTTTAGGAGTTCCATTTTTACCTTATCTAGTTCGTTTTCTAGATTGACTAATTTAGAGTATCGAATCTCAGCAACCTTCTCATAATCTCCATTCCGCTCCAATTGATCTGACTCGACTCTCAAGTGCTCCATCTCGTCTTTAATATCTTGAACTTCATCTATAAGATTTTTTTCTAAACTCCACCTTGAGTTTAATTCACTTTGAATGGCTGAACAGGCATTTAATTCTTCTTCAATTTTCTTCAGCTTTTCCTTCGAATTTTCTTTTTTAAGGGCTTCTTTCTCAATTTGGAGCTGCATGATTTTCCGTTCGACTTCATCCAAATCTTGAGGTTTACTGTTGATTTCCATTTTGAGACTTGCTGCAGCTTCATCAATGAGGTCAATGGCTTTATCAGGAAGAAAACGATCAGAAATGTATCGTTGTGACAAATGAACTGCGCCCACAATGGCTGCGTCTTTTATAAGTACTTTATGGTGCCCTTCATATTTCTCTTTTATTCCCCTTAGTATCGATATTGCATCCTCCTCAGTAGGCTCATCAACTGAAACAGTTTGAAATCGTCTTACCAATGCACGATCTTTTTCAAAATATTTTTGGTACTCCGAGAGCGTTGTTGCACCAACAGCTCTTAACTCTCCTCTTGCCAGTTCTGGTTTGAGAATATTTGCAGCATCCATGGCACCATCACCGCCACCGGCCCCAACCAATGTATGAATTTCGTCGATAAATAAAATTACTTCACCATCAGACTTAATCACCTCATTAATCAGGCTTTTAAGTCTTTCCTCAAATTCCCCTTTAAATTTCGCTCCTGCAACAAGTGCACCCATGTCGAGTGAAAAAACCTTTTTTGATTGGAGGTTTTCAGGAACGTCGCCTTTCACAATTCGCTGAGCTATGCCTTCGGCTATAGCAGTTTTACCTACACCTGGCTCACCAATTAGTATGGGATTGTTTTTTGTTCTACGGCTCAATATTCTCAATACTCGTCTAATCTCATCTTCTCTTCCTATGATAGGATCGACCTTACCTTCTACTACAAGCTCGTTTAAGTTTTTCGCATAATTATTTAGTGCTGTATTTGTTTTTATTAAACTGGTATTTTTCATTTTTTCATTAGATCTAAGTTTCTTGATTTGGTTTTTTACTTGACTAGCATTTAATCCAAAAGATTTTAGAATAATTTGAGCCTCGCTAGACATAACAAGTAAGTTGTAAAATAAAGTTTCAATTGTAATGTGCGTATCTCCAAATTCACTCAAACTCATTAAAGTTCTTTGAAAGTATTCATTCATCATAGAGGATGAAGACGGCAATTCACCAGTTGATAACTTTAAACCCGTTAATGCAGCGGTCACCTTATCCTCCAAAACAGCTATATTATCAATGAAAGGTTTGCTTAGGAATGTAATTTGGGATGCATTTTTTTCACACATTGCTGCGAGTAAATGCAATGTTTTTAATTCAGTATGGTTCTTCATCAAACACAATTCATGTGCAAACTGAATTGTGGTCAAGGCGTTGTGTGTAAATCGTTTTTCGTTCATGCCTTTGACACCACAAAACTTAAACCATCTTATGAAACCACAATTTAAACAGACATTTTGGCATGTTCAGTAGATTTTTAATGCCATTCTGACACTATAAAAGAGGTTTTGTTCAACTTTAATCCCTCAATAATGAAATTGAATAAGTGCGAATTATTTAACCCACTTGCTTGAAATCGCCAATCAATATTTTGCTTAATCTCAAATATTTTTTGTGGATTTGGTGAAAATAAAAAGCGGAGAACCATTTAATTTTTATCAATTCACCTATATAGTGACCTAGGAAGTAAAGAGTTCAAACTATTTAGAGGATTTTATCCATTATAAAATAAAAAACAAACACACCATTATTTTATATCTTTGATAGTGTAAATGTGGAAAGGAATATGATTGTTGTATGATAAAAAAATAATAATAATGAAAAGTAAATTACCTATAACAGAATTAAGTGGATTCTTATGAGCTGGAAAAACAACACTACTCAATCATATTTTACATAATAAACAAAAAGTGAATTGGTATTTAAAGGACAAGAAATAGATGAAGAATTAATTAGAAAAGATTTAACTGATTGTCTATCCATAGAAAAAGAAATGGAGACTATAGAGTGGAAGGAATGATACCAAGATTCATGTCCAATTCAAAGAGTTTATTCTTCAGAATAAATTAAAATATTTAAAATGAATAAGTAATCAAATGAAAAAAAAAGTCTTATTAACAGGGATTTCAGGTTATATAGCAAATCACTGTGCTGTTGAATTATTAAAGAATGGATATTCTGTTCGAGGTTCATTAAGAAGCTTGTCAAAAAAAAAAAAGTAATTGACGCTATTAGTAGAGAAATAGATCCCAAAGATAATTTAGAATTTTGTGAATTAGATCTTTTAAAAGATAAAGGTTGGAATAAGGCTATGAAAGGTTGTGACTTTGTCCTACATGTTGCCTCTCCATTTGTAATGATAGAGCCAAAAGATGAAGATGAATATATTAGACCTGCAGTTGATGGAACACTGCGTGCTTTAAAAGCTGCTAAAAAGTCAGGTGTCAAAAGAGTTGTTTTAACCTCATCAATGGTCTCGATGTTAAAAGGTGGGGATAAGTCTATTAATATAGATCATAATTCATGGACAAATGTGAAAGGAAAAAATATTTCTGCTTATGCAAAGAGTAAAACATTAGCTGAAAAAGGTGCATGGGATTTCATCAAAAACCAGAACGAAGAGAATCCTATGCAGTTATCAGTTGTTAACCCTGGACCTGTATTTGGACCAACTATTTCAGGCGATTTGGGTGGAGCTTCCATGGGAATGTTCAAAAATATGATTATTGGTAAAATACCCATGGTTCCTAAATCTTCAATCAATATGTCTGATGTTAGAGATGTAGCTAAAATTCATGTTTTAGCACTTGAAAATAGAGATGCAAAGGGAAAAAGATTTATTGTAACAACAGAAAAACCTTACTCTTTTCAAGAATTGGCACAAATTTTAAAGTCTAATGGATATGATAAGGTAAGTACTAAATTAGCTCCAAACTTTTTGCTGAAATTCATTAGTAATTTTGATAGAGAAGTTAAAAGTATGAGAGCTTTTATTGGTAAAACATATAATGGTGATGTTTCATCTACAATAGAAACATTTGGTTGGAGACCCATAAGTTTTGAAAAGACTGTTTTAGACACAGCCAAATCTATTGAAAATTTAATTTAGGAAGACTCCTTAGATCACTTCAATCAAAAAACATCATGTGATGATATCAAATGACTTAATTGATTGGGATTACTTTCTGTTGAGATTAATGTTTTTATTCAGAACATTAAATTGAGTCTTGTCATCTAACTCAGTAATTTTGAACTACTACAAAGTTTTCAAGATTAAATATGTTTTTTTCGCTAATTACCCTATTGACACTTTTAAAGTATTTATCATTGAGATCTTCGAGTTTTTTAATCTCCACTAATTTGAAATCATTTTTAAGTAATAATTTTTCGATTTCATTTCTAGAATAAAATGAAATCCAAGGTTCGCCAAGAACATCAACTATTTTTTTAATTCTGTTTATTTTTTTTCCAGGATGTTGATAATTTTTGCCAAACAAATCCTGAGGGGATTCATTTATTGCAATGTCTGTATAAGAAAAAAATATTTTGGTTTTAGTCTGTTTTGTAAGTTGATTTATTTCATTTAAAGTTGATTTAAATGAATCTTTGGTTATATATTGAGATATTCCTTCAAGAGTGAAAATTGTATTTTTATTAGCGTCGAATCCAGCGTCTAATAATTTTTGTGTTAGATTTTCTTTATTAAAATCAATTTCTGTATATATAATTTTTTGTGACCTTGGAACAATCTTATCTAGTATTGATCTTTTTCTTTTTTGTACTTCGGATTGATCTAACTCAAATATATTTATATCGTCAGGTATATTTAGTCTATTTGCTCTAGAATCGTAACCTGCTGCTAAAATAACGTATTGCTTAAATCCATTTAATATACTTTGTTCTATAATATCATCCAAGTACTTAGTTCTAGCAATTATGTGTTCATGAAGACCCGGAATTATTTTTTTAAGTATCCAAATATTGAATTTATGTCCAAAAAACTTAAATAGAGATCTTCCATAAACAAAATTACTTGCAAAGGAATCGTGTATAACTCTTTTGTTTTTTTCACCAAGAGTTTCCACTAATCTATGCATTGCAATTGCTTGAGCAGTTCCATCCTTTTTAAATAATCGTTTGAAAATTTTGCGAAACATATACGGTTGAATAGACAATTTTATGGGTTTGCAAAAAAATATAATTGTGAATTTTATTTACTGCACTACTGATAATCATTTCAAACTTTAAATTTCATTTATTTCATAGGAACTTCCATTATTAATGTTTTGGTATTTGGTGAAACATCAAAATTTATTAAATCAGCATCCCAAATACCTATTGCATCGCGTTTTTCTAATGAATTATCATCAATATTTGCTTTACCTTTAATTATAAATACATATACTCCATTTTTGTTAGAATTAATTTTATAATTTAATTTGATAGTTTTTGTAAAATCCCCAATATAAAACCATGCATCTTGATGAATCCAAACACCTTGATCTTCTTTATTTGGAGACAATATTTGATAAAATATATTTTTCTTGCTGATTTTTTTTAGTGATATTTGCTGGTATCTTGGTTTTACATTTAATTTTTTTGGGATGAGCCAGATTTGTAAAAGTTTTACCTCTAATTTATCGTCAGCATTATATTCACTGTGGTGAATACCTTTTCCGGCACTCATTACTTGAATATCACCCTCATTTATAATACTTCCGTTTCCAATACTATCCTCGTGTTTCAATGAACCTTTTAGAGGAATTGTAATAATCTCCATATTTTCATGAGGATGTGAACCAAAGCCTTTCCCACCCATTATTTTATCATCATTAAGAACTCTTAGTACACCAAAATTCATTCTTTCCGGATTGTAATAGTTTGCAAAACTAAATGAATGATTTACTTTTAGCCATCCGAAATCTGCGCTGTTTCTTGAATTAGCTCTGTGGATTACATGATTTGTTTGCTTATCCTCTATGTTTTGCATATGATTGTATTTAAAATTATTTTATGAAATATTTAATTCACTACTATCATCATTTGGTTAGGCAAAACTAGGAATTGTTATTAATCAATAATACTAAATAGATAGTTTTTAAAAAAATTAGTCAATGAATTCACTTTTATTTAGCTTTTACATATCCAAAAATAGATAGAATTAACATTATTATATCTGGGACAGCACTTTCAATACTGAAGTTCATGAGTGTTTCACTTGCCATAATTCCAAAGAAAATATACATAAGAACTAATGTGCCAATAATGTAGCCTAATAAAAGTTTTTTTGCTATTTCAATTGAACAATTTCTTGTTAGTAATAACATTAGACCAATAATCAATAGAGCAGGTGAAAGCCCATAGTGGAATAATTCTCCCATTCTAACTACATCTGCATTATCTGAATTAACAACTTGACTACTAAACGCAGAAGCAAAGATTAATATAATAATACCCATTAATGCATTATATACACCTAGTATAGATAAGGATACTTTTGTTTTCATAATTATAGTTTTATTTAAAATTTATTTAGTGATTGCTAAACTAATAATTATATAAAATAATATATGGAATATGAAAAATCAAAAATGTTTAATTTTAACCAAAAAAAACACTTTTTTTGATCAAAAAACACGTATTTTGGTCAAAAAAACCTCTTTTTTGCAAAAAAAGTTCATTTTTTTAAATTAATAATTATGGGTAGATTGATAAAATATATTACAATATTTATAATAATTTTAGGGTCTCACTACTGCATTCTTTCTCAAAACAGCGAATTTTTTACTATATATTTAGTTAGACACTCAGAAAAAGAAGTTAGCTTAAATAATCCGCCACTTTCTGAGTGCGGAAAGCTAAGATCAGAGAGCTTAAGTCATTTTTTTAGTGATGTTCCTCTTGAAATAATATACAGTACGAACTATACAAGAACTAAAATGACAGCTTTACCTACAGCTACTTCAAAAGATATGACAATAACAGAGTATAATCCTAACCAACTTTTAAACTTTTCAAAATTATTAATTGAATCTAAGAAAAACGCCCTAGTGGTTGGGCATAGTAATACTACAGGAGTATTAGCTGGTCTTCTAGCTGATAAAGAAATTGGTGAATTTGGATTAGATGTTTATGATCGAATTTATCAGGTGACTTTTTATAAGAAAAAAAGACTACTTCAATTACTTCACTCTTCTTTTAATTGCGATGATTAAATATTAAAAATAAAATTTAAAGAAATGATAAATAGAAATAATCAATTATCAAATAAACATTCGTAAATTGCATATACTAAATCGAACATATTAAAATTAACATGAAATATTTTTTACTTTTTCTTTGTATATTTTTAACAAATATTTTTTCTTATTCTCAGAATGTAACAATTGATAATTATTCAATAAATAATTACGGTCAAGTACAGCTTAGCATTCAAGGTCAAGCTGGTAAGTATTACATACTTCATGCACAACATGGACCAAATTATAACTGGGCAGTTTCTATGACAATGGGAGTTAATGGAACCATGGTGATTTCTGAACCAGCTGGAGCATATCCTTTACAAAACTATTCTATAACAGAGCATAATGTAGCAAGTCCTGATGATTATGATGGTGATAATTTTGATGATATTACAGAATTCAATAATATGCCAACTGATGCGCCAATAAATAATGCTGATCCCATTGCGTTTATTGACGGTGCAACCTCAATACCTGACCCTCAAACGTTCATGAATTTGGCTACGGTACAAAATGTTGGTTGGGCTCCTTTTCTTGACGATCAATTATATGTTAAGTTTGGTATTTTAGATAGAGATACACCTGAGCCAAAAATTTATTTTATTAATAGTAATACCCACATTATTCATGCTGGATTTTGGAACGCAATAGGGGCTAATGTTAGTGGAGATGATGGTTCTGGAGAAATTGTTTTTAATCCTAATATAATCAACCCAAATGGTACAATAGGATCTTATTCATTTAATTTTTCTTTTGGAAATGCTTATGATTTTGAGGCAACACAAAGAACTTTTGAGCTTTTAGTGGCCAATATGCCTTTTCTTCAAAATAATATGAACCATTTTATTGGATCTAATCATGAAAGCAATCATATTAATAATTACTCAGCAGATTTTGTAGGATCGAGAGTGGAAGTTGTCTTAGAGTCTGATGTTTTTGCTGATGTTAATTATATCCCTTTTCATGAAGCAGAGGGTTATGGATACTTCAAACACATGACAGATCTAAGTGAAACTCCTGGGAGTAGGGATATTGTTCTTTATGATGCATTACCTAATTCTTTACCAAGAGTTGGAGGTATTATTACTTCTGTAGTTCAAACACCTTTATCTCATGTTAATTTAAGAGCAATACAGGATAATGTCCCAAACTCATACATAGCAGATCCTTTATCAATTGATTCCATTGCAAGTTTATTAGGAAACTACATTTATTATAAGGTTGAGGAAGAAACATTTCAAATAAGAGAGGCAACTTTAGCAGAAGTAAATGCATGGTACGAAGATTTAAGACCAACAGATCCTCAGATACCCATTCGAGATTTGAGTATTACTCAAATTAAACCATTAGATTCAATTGATTTTCCAATGTCTGCATCTTTTGGAGCAAAATGTTCAAACATTGCAACAATGAGAACTTTTGGGTTTCCAGATGGCACCATACCTGATGGCTTTGGAATACCATTCTACTACTATCATGAATTCATGCTTTTCAATAATTTTTACCAAGAAGCACAGGTTATGATAGATAATCCAACTTTTCAAAATGATATGGTCTTTCGTTCAGAACGTCTAAAAGCTTTTAGAAGTGATATTAAAGATGCACCCATGCCACAATGGATGATGGATAATCTTCAAGATATGCATGATGATTTTCCTCCAGGTACAGCAGTAAGATGTCGATCAAGTACTAATAATGAAGATTTACCTGGTTTTAGTGGTGCTGGTTTATATACTTCCAAAACACAACATATAGATGAAGGACATATTTCTAAGTCCATTAAACAGGTTTATGCTAGTATGTGGAATTTTAGAGCTTATGAAGAAAGAGATTTTTATCGTGTTGATCATTTTATGGCAGCTATGGGTGTACTTTGCCACCCTAATTTTGAGGATGAAAAATCAAATGGTGTTGGTATCAGCATTGATCCTATCTACGATACCGATGGGACATTTTATTTAAATTCACAGATAGGAGAATCCCTGATAACAAACCCAGATCCAAATACAGTTCCAGAGGAAATTTTGTTGTATCAAGATAGTACGCAAGGAGGAGGCTATCTTGTGTTGAATCTGTCTAATTTAGTTAATCCGGGGGAGCTAGTAATGGACGTTATGTATCTTAATCAAATTAGAGATTATTTATCTGTAATACATGATGAGTTTGAAATTCTTTATGACGTTGTAGGAGCAGAAGGTTTTGGAATGGATATTGAATACAAAGTAACAGCTCAAGATCAACTATTAATTAAACAAGCTAGGCCATGGGTTTCGTTTTGGGCAGATATTAATGGGGATTATGATTTGGGAGTTACCGCCATTAATCCCCAATCATCTTCAAGTAGTTTGGGAAATAACGAGTTTGTAACTGCTACAATTTCTAATCAAGGATTAAATCAGATGAGTAATTTTGATGTTGAGCTTGTTATAGATGGTCAATCTATAGAAACTATTTCTGTTTCTCAAATTATAGAACCTTTTAGTGAAGCAGATATTCAGTTTTCTGTACCACAAGACTTTTCAGTTGTAGGAGATTATAATATTATGGCTATTGTTAGTCATTTAGATGATGAATACGGAAATAACGACACTCTTGATGTTGTATTAAGTAAAATTTATGAATATGATGGAGCTATTTCGATTGCTGATCTTAATGTAGTTTGTGATGATATAGTTGAACTTAAAGCAATTATTGATAACAAAGGCGACTCTACTATCACAGATGTAGAGATTCAAGTGTTTGCTAACGGTGTTGCGGTAGACATAATAAATGCTTCAGTTGATATACCATTCCTTGATCAAGGCACTGTATTAATAAGTATTGATAATAATTTACAAGCATTTAATAATAATATCACATTAAATTTATTAAGTATTAATAATCAATTGGATGGAGATATGAGTGATAATTCTTCCTCTACCATAACAGATTTAGATTCAAATTATGATTTAATTACTTTGATCATAAATCCAGACAATTATCCTGGAGAATCATCTTGGGAACTTTTTAATGAAAATACAAATGAATTAGTTTCTAGTGGAAACTTACAGAATCAAAATCAATATGTTGAAGATATTTGTGTTGATTATAGTTCTTGTTTTTCTTTATACTTCTATGATTCATACGGAGATGGTATTTGCTGCGCTTATGGAAATGGAAATTTTCAGGTTTTAAATTCTTCTGGAGACGTACTTGTATTCAATGATGGGGATTTTGATCATGAAGCACTTGAGGTATTTTGTCCTGATGGAACCGGTTGTGATGTTCAAGCTTCAGTAAATGTAATTAATATCTCGTCACCATCATCTAATGATGGAGCAATTACTATATACACTAGTTCTGGATTAAGTCCATTTCAGTACAGTATTGATGGTGGACAAACATTTGTTAATAGTAATAGTTTTAATGATTTAAGTCCCGGTAGTTATCTTGTCGTAGTCCAAAGTGCAGGTGGTTGTTCATATCAAGAAAATGTTGATGTTGAGGTTTGTGAATTTATTTCAGTTGATATAACGTCTATTGATGCTTCTTCAGTTGTTTCTACTGATGGATCTATTGAAATTAATCCAACCTCAGGACAAGCCCCATACATGTATAGTATCGATGGTGGACAGAGTTTTGTCCCGACAAATATTTTTATTGGCCTTCCTGTTGGTCCTTATAACATAGTTGTTCAAGATGCATCAAATATCTGTTCTTATATGGAAATTGTTCCTATTGAAGTAGCTCCGCTAGGTATAGACGATGAATTATTATTAAATGGAATTAATATATATCCAAATCCAACTACAAACGAATTTATTGTAGAAATCGAATCTGTTTTTTCATTTACTGAGGACATAAATATCGAGGTTTTTGATAATTTGGGTAGGATAATTAAAATTGGAGAAATTTCAAATAATGTAGGTAATAAAGCAATAATATCTCTAAAAGATTGTGTTTCTGGAACCTATTTTATTAGGTGTTCCATCAATTCTTTTGATAAATACTTTAAGGTGTTAAAGCTTTAAATAATAAAATTTTGGAAACTATTTGATAATAACTTTTCTCTCCATTGTACCATCATTATATATGTATAGAAGAGGAGTGTTTGGTTTAAAAAGTGTTTCACTACCTAGTACGTCAACTATCTGTATTAGTTTCTTTGGAGTTTTATTTAACTCAGTTATACCTAATGAACATCCACTATTACCACAATCTGAACTAAAAGAAGTTTGAGAGTCTATATTAGTCCAATTATTTGTCGAGAAGTTGACATCATCTACTTCGATACACGCAAGATTTGAGTTATTATTTGCATAAAAAAATTGAGTGAAATTTGCGTTATTTCCATTTTTAACATTTAAGCATTCTAGGTCATTATTAGAACAATCTAATAAGATTAAATTACTACAGTTAGAAACATCTAAATATATTAATTGGTTGTTATTACAATATAAATAGGTTAGAGCACTACAATTAGATACATCCAATGATGTTAGTTGGTTATCATAGCAATATAAATAAATTAATGAAGTGAATTCTTCTATACCGGTTAAATCTGAAATATTTTTATCGTGGACATTTATCCAACCAGTAAAAGAATTTGCTTCACTAACTTGTATTTCACTATCATTATTAACATTGATGGAAGGGTTGTTAACTAAATAGTATTTAAAGTTCGCATCTGGGATGTATACATTTTGTCCAAAAGAAATTATCGGGAATAAGAGTGATAGAATAATTAGTGCTTTCATAATCTAAATATACCAAATCAATGGAGTATATTTATTATTTAATAAATAAATTATCAGACAAGCCAGAATTGATATTGTAATTTGTGAAATCAATTATAATGATTCCGTTTTTTCGAGTGTTTTTTTTGTTATTTGATTTTTTCTTGTTAATATTAGTTCCAAATGATTTTGGTATTATAAATTCTTTCACATCTACTTTTAACTTTATTTTTTTTGGTAATGGATAGTTTGAATTATCGTCATAATAATAATTTATTTCCACTGTTCCTGATGAACGATTTGTCAAAATAGTTTTTACAATTAATTCTTTATTAATATCAACCCAAATCTTAGCTAAAATGATGTCATCATCATTTTTTGTTGGTATTAATGTAATTAATTTTGTTTCTATATTTCTTAATTTTTGATTAGCTCCATCAATTGAAATGTAATTGTTTTTTTTTGCAATGAAATTATTTAAATCATTTAACCCTTGTTTAGGAAGTATGACAATTCCTTTGGATTTGATTTTAAATTTGTCGTTCTTTTTGAAGTATACTTTTGCGTTAGAGGGTAAGATATTTATCATGGGTATATCTGCAGATATTTTAACATCTACAACATAATCTTCAATTTGATTGATTTTATTTATTACTCTTTTTAATAATTCACTTTCTTGAGATAATGAAATTAGACTCAATAAAATAAAACAAATTAATATCGCAACTCTCATGATTTTATATCCTTTTGGTTAAATTTTAAAACAGCTATTGCAAAAAACAATACGTTGTGAATAATTAAAACTAAAATTGATT
>Ga0160423_10002238_pt1 | contig 16218 bp, 12 predicted proteins | sample CRUFie14St8metaG_FD_108191 | JGI IMG/M metagenome (GOLD analysis project Ga0160423, IMG submission 108191) | Marine microbial communities from the Costa Rica Dome - CRUD Field 142mm St8 metaG | ecosystem: Environmental > Aquatic > Marine > Oceanic > Photic zone | place: Costa Rica: the Eastern... | reverse complement strand
GCTTCTTGGTGTGAACGACATGGCTTTCAGTGGGCTGAAGGCTCCATCCCAACAGATTGGTATAAAAAATGAGCGATACAGAAGAAATGGAAAAGAAACTAGAGTTAGTTTCCCTGTTACCTGACAGGTATTACATAATACTTCGTCAAACTTCAGATCAAGAATTTACCTTGTCTGCTTACGATACAACAGGTAAGAAGTATGAAGATGAGGATGATTTCAACCCCGCTATGATAGTGCATGAAGGTGCCTTAGATCTAATACGTCAGAACACAGATGACGTTTATGATAACGGTGTTGCCACCATACAGTTTCGTTTAGCTGGAGAAGATATGCTTGAGGGTATAGAAGACCCGAAGATTAAAAAGCATGTGGAAGGTAATGTTGTAAGGATAGATTTTGGAAAGAAACAATGAGCAGATACGAACAATACATGGTGCGTAGGCTAAGAGAAGAGGAGCAGGAACGTGCTGGCAAAGAAGCGTATGGTAGTGTAGATGTCGTCAATAGTCCGGCACACTACAATCAAGCAGGTATCGAATGCATTGACGCAATCGCGGCGGCGACAGACGATGGATTTGAACACTACCTGCAAGGAAACATCATTAAATACCTCTGGCGTTACAGATACAAAAACGGTATCGAAGACCTCAAAAAAGCACAGTGGTATCTCAACAAACTAATCGAAACAAAGGGAGATAAAACATGAACAACATGTTACCAACACCATATCAACAATTTATTCACAAGTCACGGTATGCACGGTGGCTTGATGACGAACAGCGCAGAGAGAACTGGGATGAAACTGTAGACCGATATATTGGTTTCATGCAGGATCAGGTGTTGATGAAGCATAACATAAAGCTGGATGATAAAACGGTGAATGAACTGCGTGATGGCATACTTAGCTTGGATGTAATGCCAAGTATGAGAGCCATGATGACAGCAGGTCCAGCTTTGTCACGGGATAACATTTGCGGTTACAACTGCAGTTATATACCCGTTGATAGCCCTCGTGCGTTTGATGAGTGCATGTACATTCTTATGTGCGGCACAGGTGTTGGTTTTAGTGTGGAGAGAGAAAATGTTGATAGACTTCCTGTCGTTAGTGGGAATTTTGGCGATTCTAGCATCGTTATCAGGGTAGCGGATAGTAAGCCGGGATGGGCAAAAGCTTTACGTGAGTTGATTGCTTTATTATATGCAGGACAAGTTCCAACGTGGGACGTGTCTGAAGTCCGTGAGGCTGGTGCAAAGTTAAAAATTATGGGGGGTCGTGCAAGTGGGCCACAACCGTTGCTTGACCTGTTTGATTTTACTGTTAAGTTATTTAAGAAAGCAAGTGGCAGACGTTTGTTTCCAATCGAGTGCCATGACATCATGTGTAAGATTGGTGAGGTTGTAGTTGTTGGTGGTGTGCGTCGTTCTGCTCTGATTAGCTTATCTAATCTAAACGATGATCAGATGGCACACGCCAAGTCAGGGCAGTGGTGGGAGACAGAACCACAACGTGCGTTGGCTAATAACTCTGTGGCCTATAAGTCGAAGCCAGAGATGGGTACATTTATGCGTGAATGGCTTGCTCTATATGATAGCAAATCTGGTGAACGTGGTATGTTCAATCGTGAGGCTGCAGACAAACAAGTTGCTCGTAATGGACGACGTGAGACAGGTCATATGTGGGGTACAAACCCATGTTCAGAAATCATCTTACGTGGTTATCAGTTCTGTAACTTGTCAGAGGTTGTGGTTCGTGAAACCGACACGCTGGATAGCTTGAAAAGAAAGGTCCGTGTTGCGACTATTTTGGGTACGCTGCAATCAACTCTTACAGATTTCAAATACTTGAGGAAAGTATGGAAGGACAACACAGAAGAAGAACGCTTGTTGGGCGTATCCTTGACTGGTATCATGGATCATCACGTGCTTTCAAAGAACGTAGACAGCAAGCGTTGGCTAGAAGAAATGCGTCAAGAAGCAGTGGACACAAACAAGAATTTTGCGAACATGCTTGGAATACCTCAGAGTGCAGCAATCACTTGTGTAAAGCCGTCGGGTACTGTATCTCAACTCGTGGACGCAGCTAGTGGCATTCATGCACGACACAATGATTATTACATCCGCACGGTTCGTGGTGATAACAAAGACCCGTTGACACAGTTCTTGATTGAAGAAGGTGTGCACAACGAGCGTGACATGATGAAGCCAGATAGTGTAACTGTGTTTTCGTTTGCTATGAAATCACCAGACGGTGCAGTGACACGCACACAGATGACAGCTATAGAACAGCTAGAATTGTGGAAAACATATGCCGTACACTGGTGTGAGCACAAGCCATCTATCACAGTGACTGTGAAGGAACATGAGTGGATGGAAGTTGGTGCGTGGGTATACGAAAACTTTGATGTTGCGTCTGGTGTTTCTTTCTTGCCACACAGTGATCATACGTATCAACAGGCACCGTATCAGGACATTGAACCTGATGACTACAACGACTGGCAAAAAACATACAGCCATGTTAAAATCGACTGGAATAAACTGACAGAGTTTGAGAAGGAAGATAACACAAGCGGATCACGGGAACTTGCGTGTACTGCTGGCGTGTGTGAAGTAGTGGACTTGAACGCAGCATGATACAGATCAAGATAACACCTGAGATTATTGCTCGTGCCAAAAAGAAAGCTGCCACTGTAGGCAATCTACAGGGCAGCATAACGGGTAGTCTATCTAATGTGGTGGGTGCTATAGGCGAGATTGTTGTAGAGGACTACACAGGCGGCACAGAGGCCAATAGCAAGGACTTTGATCTGATGGTAGGAAACCGACGTGTTGACGTGAAGACCAAGCGGTGCAATACCAAACCAGCACCAAACTACGATTGCTCTGTTGCGGCACACGGAACCAAACAGGATTGCGACAGCTACGTGTTTGTTCGCATACTTACCGACCACAGTAAGGCATGGATACTTGGTGAGATAACCAAGCCAGAGTTTTACAAGAAAGCGACACGATATAGGACAGGGGACGTTGATCCTGCCAACGGCTTTATTTTCAAAGCTGACTGTTACAACCTAGCCATACAGGAGCTAGATAGTGTCAAAGAAACACAAAGCTAATCTATTTCAATTTACAGCATACTTAAATCAGGACGGAAACGTTGAACTGATGTGGGATGGTGTGCCGCCTGAAGAGTTTGAATCTACCATGAACAAAGGGATGCCGGAGTACGAAGGTTCACACTCTGTAGCATCCCTGTTGCGTTATTTGCAGTCTATGGGAGATGAGATGATGGACAAGTCAAGCAGGTATATTTAACGTTTTTTCTTTGTTGCCCCGGCTATGCGATCCGCTTGCGTTGGTTTCGGGTTGTTGTCTATCCCCGCCTTTACACTCAACATACCAAATGCCTCTCCACCCTTTGACATCCGCAACTTCGGAGTCTGCATCATCTGGGTCTGCATCTCATTCATCTGTCCAGATGTCATGTTGTTTTGCATCTGATTCTGTTGCGGCTGTGTAGCCGACATCATACCGCCCATGTAAGCTTTCTTACGGGGCTTTTTTGTTGTCGCTTTGCCACCGTACATCATTGGTTTCCGGCGGGACATGCCGCCATACATCATAGATTTACGAGGCCCGTTATTGTACTGTTTCATCTTCATCTTCCTTGTTATCTTCTGAAGTTTTGATTGGGTTCACTATAGTTCCATATGTGCGGAAGTGTTCTTCTTGTGCCATTATATCTTCTAGCGTGGGTATGTTTTGTCCACTTTTGGCAACTCCTTTTGCCAAATGCGCCTTGAGTCTGATCCCTAATGTGTTTATTTTTCTTTCGTTTAAATCAACGTTGAAAAGAACATCTGCCATTATCATTGCAGCTTCTGGGTCACTTAATGCAGCATCCATGAGGTTTTGCTTTGATAATAAATGTGCACGTGTTGCTAATTCTGTACCAACGTATAGAGGGCTAACCATACCACGAGCCACGTTAAATATACGAGAAAAAGCAGATTCAATGGTCATAACTCCACGTATGCCAGCACGACGGAAATCAAGGGCATCACCCATAGATGTATCAATCCAGTTCTGCATACGTTCAAAGGCATCAACATGTTTGTCCCCAAGAACGTGTCGGGCAAGTTTGTTTTGCTCCGGGTTAGTCACAATATCAGAAAATAGTTCCCCTTGTAGTTCCTGTACATCTTTACCTTTTCTTCTATTGTTGCGTAAGTTTGATTTCGCCATCAAACCTTCAGCGTACATAAATTTAAGGGCTTTTTTAACTTCTGCTTTTGGTAACTTAGAAGTGACTGCAAGTTGATCAACCATCCTATCATATGACTCAGGAGTTGCGTTTGCAAATTTCATATCAAAGAACACTTCTTTTTTATTTACCAGAGCAGCATCTAGTTCCAGAGTCCTTATGATTTTATTCATGTCCTCTGCTTCTTGTTTTGCAGCAATGGTCAATACCCCTTTTACCGGATCTAGTTCTTCTCTAAGACTATTATAATTCTTCTGATACTTTTTATTGTTCAACAACAAATCATCAAAGTTAACAGCAAAGTCTTTTAAAGCATCTGCTTCAAAGGTTCTACGGGGGGTATCCTCCCCTTTTATATCCACAGCAAATTCTTTTTCAATTTCCATAACCCTAGTTGCACGACTAAAGTTTAAGTTGTTGAATCCTATTTTTTGTATATCATCCATGCCCTCCTGTAGTAAGTCTACAGTTACATCTGCTTGTGTTCTAAATGATGATGATATAGCGTATTGCTGATGTGCTTGCACAAGACCTTTGTATATTTTAAATGCCTCTGCTTGAACTGGATCTTCAAGATCAAATTCCATTCTACCGTTTTCGTTACGTCGGGCACCCACTGCAAACAAGACTCTATCCTGTTCTTCAAACAATTGACGTTTAAGATCTGCTACCTCTGATGCGTCATTTGTTTTAAGTAGTTTTTGTGTAATCTTAGCCATGTTCTTGAATGGAACTTCTGGATGTGCTCTATCTACATTTTTGTATCCATAGTAACCTTCAGACTTTGGTCTGTTAGCCATATCCTTACGAACTCTATTACTTAGTGCTGGACCAGCCCAAGCAAAGCTAACGGATGTGTCTGTTACTTGTCCCACGTTTTCTGCATAAAACCGCCTTGCTTCTTCTATTTTTGTTTTAACGGCAGGGTCTAAGTCCCCATATGCTTTTGTAATTAGTTGGCGTACTTCAGATCTTACTTTGTTTACGTCCGCTGTTTCGGTTTTACCCCCCACAGCACGTAATTCAAAGAATCTGTATAGGTTTTCTGCTTCATCAAAAGATGCGGAGAACAGCCTCGCTGCTGCCTCTGGATCTTGTTTATTTTGTATTACCTCTATAGCAATTTCCAATGCAGTCATGTTGTTTTCTTTCATATACGCATCTAAGTCTTGAGAAGAAAACCCAAACTCTTTTTGTAAATTTCTGTAAGCCATTGTGTCAAATGTTCTCTGCACAAGCTTACCATCAGTTTTTACAAATTTACCTAAATCGGTAAGATTCTGTGTGATCGGACTATCTATCATATCACCAGATAGAGCCATTAACTTTTGTAATGGTTCTGTCATATCAAAGGTTCTACCATCAAGCAGAACATCAACTTCCTTATACTTTGCAGATGCTCTTGCTTTTCTAGCACCAATAGTTATGTCCAGAAGATTATCAGCGTTTAATCTGGATGCTTCAAAAAACTCATTTTTCGATGCTTTATGACTAAATGTGGCTAACGCTTCGCTTTGATCAGCGACAGACTGCAGCATGTTTGCATGAGCCGTTTCTAAAAGTTCTCCCTTATCAACAAGACCTTTAACGGTGCCCCCCGGAAGTATCGACATGCTTTCTAGTTCTTCAGCCATTTGTAGCATGTTTTGGACTTTTGTATCGTCAAAGTCTTTGTCTAGCTGGGCTATATTTCTTGTATATTGATCAAACATCAACACAAGAGCCTGTTGTTTTTCTCTCAATACTTGTCTTTGATTTTCTGCACCCGTTTCAAGATCACCTATAAATTTTTGTAAAGGGCTGTTTTCACCCATACGTATCCCATCCTTTGCCAGTAAGTCCCTTATTATTTTTAAGTTGGCATCAATTCCTAAAGATAACGCTTGTTCGTCAGCGGTGTGTCGAATCAAATCTTGTAAACTATTTGGATCAACTATATCACCGGATGTTACATTCCGCACTTTTCCTTGTTGGTATGCAAGTAGTGGGGCAAGACCTGAAGCTTGTGCAATGCTCAAGTTTAGTTTTGACATTACTTGTGTTGTTGTTTCTGCGTCGTAACCTAATCCATTTAATTCTGTTTCATAAGACTTCATCATGTCTTTGTATCTTACTAACGCATCAGCTACTTCTTGACGTGGGTTGCCACCTCTTTTATCTGTGGTGGGTAAAGCATTCATTATTCTAGCAAATTGTCTAAATGATTTTACACGTTCATCCGTAAGATCATATCCGCTTGCTTTAAGAGCTTCCCTCATTATACTTTCGTCACCTTTTAAAAGCGCATCACGGGGTATAAATTCAAACATTTCTGAAGACTGCAGCAACTCACCTATGTCACTAAACAACCCTTCTGTTATAGAATCCCCCGCTTTGTACCCAATCTTTGCCACCCCTGCAGCTAAAGCCGGGGCAAGCATTGGTGATGTTATTCCCACTATCAATTCTGCAGGAACACCATAAACATCCATATTTGGCATAAACTGCATGGACGCACCGATTGCGGTAGATATTATAACTTCGTCTCGCATAGCTGCAATCAGATACGGGTTTTTGTTTATTACCCCCGTGTAACGTTTTTTATCGGACTCTAGTTTAGCACGTTGCTTTTTTAATATATCTATTCTTGCTGCATTTTTTGGATCTATCTGGGTGCCTATTTTTGGTGTTAGTCCATTAATTTCTTTTGACAGAGCACTTATCTTTTCATCATACATGTTTACTGTATTGTCAAAGTCTCTGTAGGTTGCCCCCATGTTTAATTTGCTTTTTCTACCAAATTTACCTATTTGCCTTACAGGTCTAAATGATCCAACTCCAACACGTTCAATAGCATCCCTTCCACTAAAATAGGCTAAAGTAAAAGCGTTTGTGGCATTTTTATAGTCTTCTCTGCGAAGAATTTCAAATACTTCCAAATCAGTTTTGTTTGCAAAATTTACATTTGCGGTGCCATCTTCATTTATACGAGCCATATCTACCCTTTTAGACATTGCTCTACCGCCACGACCACTTAAAGCAACAAAACCCCCCGTAAGTCCGGCTTGCGTTGCAAATATCAAACCGACTTTAGAGGCAAATGGAAGTTCGTCGAATGCAAGTTCGACCATAGATGATGCGACATCATATGGTAAATCAATCTCTTTTCTTTGTATTACACCATCATCGTCCGTGACGTACTGCTTTAAACCCGTATCTGGATTTAACTCTGTCATGGCTTCTGTGTGCTGATTTTCCCATTCAGATAAACCATAAGTTTCTATGAAGTTCTTTTTATACCAGCGTTGCATAGATTTGATTCGGTTTTCTGTAACTTGAAATTTATTCAAACCAGCTTCCATATCCTGTATCGTAAAACCGGGTATTACATTTGCTGTTTTCATAAGTTGATTAAAGTTCATTTCTAAACCTTCATCAAAGTCACGCGGCCCTGTTGCAGCTTTGTACGCAGCTTCAACTCCGTTAGCAACAAGGGGGAATATGTAAGGTATCCTTGCAAGATCTCCCGGCAAGTTTGCTACTGTTCTAATTGCTTCTTCGTAAGTATCTCCCACAGCAAACTTGCTCATAATCATGCGCTTACCATCCAAACCAAAATAAGGATTCTCTGTTTGTAAAGCATCGCGTATACGCACGTTTTTATTGATTATGCTATCCATTGCTTGCTTAAATTCAAAGTCTGTGCCCTCAAAGAACTCTTCTGGTAAACCAAACTCACCAGCAACTACAGGCTGACTCGGATCAGCTATAGCGGCTTTTTGTGAGGTCACATAGTCTTGCAACGTTTGATTTCTAAACGCATCATCTGTTTTCAATTTCTGTAAAAGTCCAGATGATAGGGCAAGTCCGGCAAATACAGGGTTATTGTCGTTTGCCTGAACTGCGCTTTGAATATCTGGGCTATCTACAATCGATGAAAACTTGCTTGACAATTCAGCAGTTGATTGTTGCCTTCCCCTTTGACGAAGTATGTCTTGTTGAAAAGCTGTGCCTATGTCTTTTTTAATTAGTTGCGGTGCTTCACCTGTATCCTCGCCTACTCTGGATGTAGTCGTCATAGTTTGCCCCGGCTGCATACCTTGCGGCATCAGAGCGATATCTTTTTCGGCTGTTGGTAGTGTTGGATCTACTTCAGGATTAATCGACATTAGGTGTTGCTCCGATTTCTACATACATGTCTTTACCATCTTCAATTATTTTTTTGAAGATCTTTCCGGGGTAATCTGCTGACGAATACCCGTTTGAACCAAGCTTCATTGGGCTTTGTAAGTTTATACTTTCAACTGTTATTTTAGCTGTAGTGGGTGTAGGTTGTGATGTAGTTTGTGATGTAGGTTGTGGTAGGGTGCCGCCTTGTCCACTTTGTCTTTGGGTTATCAAAGGTCTTTTTAGATTATCAACAAGTGAACCGGGTTTTCCTTGTGCAATTATTGTTTCACCTTCGACTACAACTAACGTGCCATCCCCCATGTCGATGATTCTTCTATTAGGTATGGTAGATTCAAATAGTTCGGAATCTGACTTATCCTTTACTTCTGCGAAAGTAACTATTGGTGCTTGTCTTGCTCCTAGTGTTGCTTCCATACGTGCAAGTCTTGATTGTCTTAAAGCATCATCTCTTATCTTTAATGCTTTTATTTTTCTTTGCGTGGTTAAGTCAAAACCTCTCATGCCTCTTTGATCAACAAGACTTTCTATTTCTTGATACTGTCGGAGTTGAGAATCAACACTTTCTATAACCTGATCAACGGAAAGTCTTTCGCCCTTTTTAGTTGCCATGCCGGGAGATAGTTTTTGAAGATTACGTAGTATGTCTCCATCTGACAATCTACCAGCTTGATCCTCTGCACGAGCCATGTTTGCAGCGATAATAAACGCTAAAGTGTCCCTTCTTGCTCTTTGATCATTATCCCCCGCTGAAGCTTTGATACCTTCAAGTCGTGCTCTAATTGCGGCTTCTTCAGTGTCATTTTCAAAATCTCTACCTAACAATCCCATAACCTGATCTACACTACCTGTTGGACCAAACATAGAATTAATTATTTTCAAAGTCTTATCTAGGATAGTGTCTTTAACAGTTCTTGTTCCGTCTATAATCTCGCGATACTCAAGCAATTGTTCTTTTGCTTTACGTGCAGATTCTACTCGTGTTTTAAATTCAGAAAAACTTCTGTCATTTCCGAATACAGCTTTGTATCCTTCCTCTATATTTGTGCCCAACCTAAAATTATCTTCAGTCATCGTGCCACGTGACAAAGCTTCTCTTTCAGAAAGACTAAGTAACGGACCTTGAATACCTCTAATCAAATTCAATTGTTCATTAGAACTAATTCCATTTGCAGGATTATCAAGATAGTCACCTATAGCTATCAAAGTATCTGGACTTGTAAAATCACCTTTTGTGTCCATTTTGATTTGCTGTATGGCTTGTGCGTGTTTTAGCCCATTGAAAAAGTCAGTTGTTGTGTTATATTGAGACGAAAAGTTTGCCATAAACACGTTTCTAGTTCTACCCTGTGAGTTAGCTATCTGATCAATTATACTCATATCTATGTTACGATTTGTAAACATTTCTATATCAAGAGCGTTATAACTACCTATATTGCCCCCTGTAAGAGTACCAGATACTCCAACGTAATTATTTTTACTTTTATTTGTTTGACTCGCTTCCGCGTTTATCACTGCATCCATAGCAAGGTTTGCTTCCTGATCTATGCCAAGTGATAAAAGATCAGAGAAGTATTGATAGTTGGGTATTTGTGTTCTTGGGTCCAAAACTGCTCCCGTATTGTTTTTTCTTCTTTCTGCAAGCACTGCGTTTATTGCAGGAACATACCTCATGCGAAGAGCATTTAAGTTATCAGCGTTACCAACAAAATTCTTTTCAAAAACAGATTTGTTACTGGTGACATCTTCATTCAAAGCTTGAATTATTAGCGTTGCTTCTTTAGCAGGATTGGCCCTGTCTTTTTGATACCTTTCTGTTAAAGAATCTGACATGACCAGATTATATGAACCAATCTCAATTGTGCTCTCACTACCAACATCATTTAATGAGCCTTGCAGCTTTGCAAAATCCAAGTCAATACCGTCTGAGGCACGACCAAAAATATCTATTTTACCAGTTCGGTCCTTATACTCTTTACGAGATTCTTTAATTAAATTTGTAACAGAGTTAAACCGTTCTCTGGTGGTTTCACCTGATAAATATGATTTCAAAACAAGATTCTCTATGCCATCAACTCTCTCTTTTTCAGATAGCCGACGCGCTTTTTCTTGCTGTATGTTTTGTGTAAAGCCTCTTACAAGGCCAGTTGCGAATGCTGCCCCAATACCCATAATTATTCAGCCTCTTCCTGTTTCATAGACATAAAGTTTTCAACCTCTTGTTCTTCAGGCCCATACCCTTTACGAATGTCCTCATTGATTTTTTCTCTGATAATTGCAAACATCTCTGGATTGTTGTTTTTCATCATGCGGAAGAATGTTTCATCATCCATTTCATCTTTTTCAAGCTCATCATCACGTTCAAAGAAACGATATGGTATGTTTTCTTCTTCTGCCATACCAGCAATGACCATAGCAAGTGGCCCCTTAATTAGTAAACCAACGTCCGGGGAAAAGTTACCTTCATTAAAATTCTGTATGATGTAGCCCTCTACAAGTGCTTCAACTGATGCGCCAACCATTAATAGCTTCATCAGTTCTCGTTTGTTTCTCTTTTGACTAAGCTTGTTGATAGCGGCATTCAACGCTTCTTCAGGATCAACAATTCGTTGTGGCTGTCCCCACGGCCATTTTTGATTGTCTGAAGTCAATCCAAATCCCGGTGGAGCGGGTGCAAATGGATCTTTTGCCTCTATGCTACCAGCGGCAGGTTGATTAGTATCTATTTTCATACGTCTATCTCTCGTAACTCTGGCGTTTCAGTAGCAAGCGTTTTACGTCCCTGTCTCAGGGTTGTTTCTATACCTGCTGCCGCACGTATGTTTCTTATATGATTGTTTTGACTTGATCTTAAATAATCTGCGTATCTTCGCACTTCAGGCGCACTGTATAATTTTTGTTGTATGTCTGTCATTTGAACTTGTCCTACAGACTGTCCACGAGTAAGCTCTTGTATAGGTCGTCGTTCTGTAAATTCTGTGGTTTGGAAGTACTGTTGGTTTCCTCTACCATCGTCTCCTCCTAATCCCTGTGATTTTAACAGAGCTTTTGCACCCTTTTTAATGTCGATGAAACCGCCACCAAGACCACCACCAGATCCAAATAAACCACTGGTAGCTTTTTGAGGCTGTTGTCCATACATATTAGGTGGTCCAGCCGCTGGACTACCAAACAGAAACTTCATGCCCATATCTACCATGCCACTTAAACTACTAAAACTAAAACTACTCATACCTTACCCCTATTAGCTTGCAACCCACGTAGCAATCCAATTGCCTATTCCTGCTGCCAAATCGTCTTTTTGTTTCTTGTCATATAATTTGTTGGTATTTGCAAACTCCATAGCCATGATACCGACTTCGTGTTGTCTTTGAAGCGCAGACTCTCCCTTTTGAAAGTTCCACGCTGCACTATCACGATACTTTTGCCACAGATTATTTAATGCATTTTGGGTTGCGTTAAATTGATTTTGCACATTTTGACGGTTTGCGTCATTTTGTGCGGCAGTGTTAGCTGTGTTGATTTCTCTTCGCCATTGCACGTTAGATTGATCAACAGCGTATTGCATGTTTGCGTTAAACTTTTCACGAGCATCCTTCATTGTTGCATCAAACTGTGTCATAGCGTTTGATTCACTAACGTTAAACTGTTCCATAGCTGCTTCACGATTAGCGTTTGCTGTTTCAACCTGTGAACCTAATTCTGCAAAGAACTGCTCTACTTGCAACTCATTTTTTGCATTCATTTGATTACGTGCGTTTTCTTCGGCAGCATCTTTAAATGCAGCTTGTGTAAGTGCATTAAAGGACAGCGTGTTTGCTTGCTGCTGTGCATCCAAGTTCTTTGTTTCGGTAGCAAGAAGAGATTGTGCGTTAGTTACAGCAGCAGTTAGACGTGCACTCAAATTTGCTTTATCCATAGCTGCATATGTTGCAGCGTTAGACAAAGCCATTTGTTGTTCGTTTTTCAAGTTTTGCAATTGAATTGTTGCGTACTTGTTTGCGTCCTGACTAGCTATAACAACACCGGACTCAAGGACAGCTTGTGTCATGGCGGCTGCAGCCATAGAGCTTGCACCTAAACCTCGTGCTTGCATAACCCCTGATATTTTACGGACAGCAGGTGATGCCCACGGGGGAAGAGGCTGACCTTGTTGTATACTATCCATCAACTGTGATAGTTGATACTGGGTTGTTGCCTTTTCATCAAGCTGTTGTGTAGCGGCTGTGCCTATAGACCCAGCGGATACAGTCCCTTCAACACCCGTCATGTCTACTTTAGGGGCTTCCCCTATCTGTGCGGCAGTCATGCTACCAATGTTTTCAACTTTTGAAGTTACATCAGATATTTCATCTATTTGCCCTATAGAGGGATCAGATACTGTAGGGGTAGTTACTGCTGATGGTAATTCTGCTTGCGATACTTGGGTGCCTGATGCACTTGTGTCTAATAATTTGTTAGTGGTATCTTCTAGCTGGCCCGTAGGTATAGATAGATCCCCTGTTTCAGGATCTACGTTTTGTAAAATAGGATTTACTTGAGGCACACCTGTTGTGTCCCCAGATGCGAGTGCTCCCACCTGTTCTTCTAGTTGATCTTCAGTTTTAATTGCTGCCATGTTATATAGTCCCTATCTATACTACAATATTTTGCTTAAAAAAGCAAGTATTATATCTCATCAGGCCAATCATTGATTTTTGCTACGGCCGTAACATTACCGTCGGCATCTATCGTATCTTCAAACAAAGCCATAAACGCTGCAAGATCTGCTGCACCATTCAAAGCAGTCTCTATCTCTCCGCATTTAGTGCGAACCGCATCTCTATATGTTGTAATTGAACTAGGTATGGCTGTAGATTTCTCTGCGTTGCGAACAATGTACCAGTCGTGCACTGCAAGTTTATCGTTTGCTGTACGTTTTGTTTCTGCTACCCATACGGATTTAAGACCGGGTGTTACAATTTGATTGCCATCAGTGTCTCTTACAGGATTGCCGTCTGAGTCCACTTCATTGGTATCCGTGAGGCTTCGTGGAATCAAAGTGCCATCTGTTTGCCTACCCCAATAAAATGTGCTGTCATATGAAGCGGCTGATGCTGGAGGGTCTTCCCAAACTAAACCGTATTGTTTTTTTAAATCATCACTGTAACGCATCCAAGTTTTTGGGTGTTGGATATTGTTGTGTACCCACCCACGCCCTTCCTTGACTATGTTACCATTTAGTTTCCACGGCATACTTATCTCCTATCGGGCATTGCTGAACTTAAATGGGGTTTCGGCAAAAGCAGCATAAATATATCTAGAACTTGCGTTGCTAAAAGTATTACTAGAACGCAACTTGAAGCCGTTCGCCAAAAAGTCTAATTCATTTACGGTATCCGTTTCTTTTCCGTTTTCATTTATTTCTAATACTTGAGTCTCAGCGGCTTTATTAAAAGCGTATCTTTTGTTATCGTATATTTCCCAATCGGCCCCGGCGCCAATCCTCCTCACCCAGACATAAGCGGGGCGAAATCCTAAATATACTGATGTCCCATCTGGGTTATTATTCCCAGTGTAATGTGAAAATTTGCTAAATCCTTCGACGCTATGGAAGCAGAAAGCTATAAATGGTTCTGTGTCTGCGTTTACTCTAGCAAATGTTCCAAGACTAAATACGGTGTTGGTTGGGGCTGTATCATTCCAAGCGGTATTTAAGTCAGCTTTGTCGTTTTGTACATCCCAAGATATATAGTCAGTTTCAGCATCTGAAGCTATTCCTGAATGATAAACCGTCCAGTTAGTTGTTGCATCTATAGCCTTAACAACCACCAGTTCCGGCGCACTGGACAATCCATGAGCGACTGTGGCACCCGCTGTCGCATTGCCTGTGAAGGTAACTATGCTGACCCCCGACGCTGTGCTAGCGCTTAGTTTAGTGGCTGGAATAGAGCCAGCAAGTGCAGAACCTAGATTTGATCCGTCTATTTTTACAGATCCTGCTGTTGGTGTGGCACCTGCACCAGCAGAATTAGTTGCCGTGGGTGCGCCGCCAAGTTTCCAGTTCCAAGAAACGTAAGTTGCGGAGCTTGCATTATATGCGCTATCACTGCCAATTGTGAAGCCATCACTATCTAATGACAAAAGACCAAGATCAGTTCCGGGTGTTTCTTGTACGGCGGTGGTGTCAGTACGAAGCCGTGCAAAACTAGAGTCACTACCAATTCTACCACGCAATGAATCTAAAAGCTGGTGTGTTTGCGTACTGCTTCTTTGCTTTATCCATACCCAATCAGGGGCGTGGCCCACGCCAGTTATACCTCTACTTGATGATCCATCACCTGACCACAGAACCGTGTTAAAGTAATCGTCAGCCTGTTCGCTTTTTCCGGGGCTGATTGTTGTATCTGGTAATGATAAGGTACATAACGCTTTGTAACCTGTAGGTACAGTATATTCAAAGTTACCTACCCCATCATCCGGTTGCTGTGCAGAAGAAAATGTCTTGCCGCCTTGTCCAAAATTAAATGCTGTCCAACTTACAGAAGAACCGCCATTGCTTCCATAGAATGGCAAATAATCAACCCCTGCTGTTAAGTCATAAACTTTATTCGTTCCATCCGAAAAATCTGGAGTACCGTTAATCCATGTTCCATTTACTGCAACCCATACCCAAAGATTGTCCATATCAACCGCAAAGCTGACAGTCCCAGCAGTTTGCGTTGCTATTGCACTGGTATAAGTATTAGTTTGGTTGCCGTTGCGGATGTCGTTATTGTAGCCATACCAAGTAATATAATCACCATTTGAAGTCGAGCCATTAAAATAATTTTGAGTTACGTTATTGTGAACTCTGATCCTTGCGTCAAGCAAACCCGCCATTGCAACTTGGCTTCCACTAGTTACCTGACCAGTAAAATCAGCCTCCCAGTACCATTGTCCAGATCGGGGCAAAGCCGTAGTTGCTGTCACGGTTGAATAAGCACTGCCATTTGCAGAACTCATTGTAGCTGTCGCCAAACCACCTTCTTTCAAAGTCACACTAGTGCTTGCTTTGTTCATTGTATTCATAGTTGCGAAATTGTTAGTTGGGCTATCTGCCACTTGGTCTTCTGCGGATATATTGTTTGATGTAAAATGATTGTCCTGTCCCGAAACGTCTTTACCCAAGTCGCTGCTGTCGGCATAATCTAGATAAAATCCGTTTGCGCCATAAGTTAGTCCAGCCGCCGAAATATCCTTTGGCACCCAAACCCCATCCACTGTCTCTCCAAAATCACTAACAGAACCAATGTAACCGTCAAGAAAAACAGTTTCGGCTAAATATCCGTTTATGTATGTGCCTTGATTACTGCGTTTGCCAATCGTTTGAAGGTGACCGCTGTTTCCTATTTTTGCCATCGCCCCAGTGGTTGAACCTGTCGCATCTAACTCGCCATTTATGTAAAAATTGTAAATCGTATCGGTGTGGTTCCAAAGATACAAAAAATGATACCAAGCTGTGGTATCTCTTATCACTCTCGTTCCATCGTGTGTGTTTACACCCGCTCTATAAATTTGGATTTTCTCTGAAGAAGTAAGTCCAAATCCATCAATGCCAGTGCCGCCAGCACCATAAATTTGTGTTTGTGAAACATAGCTATCAACAGATGTTTTAAACCACGTTGAAAAAGTGCGCTTGGATGTGTTGGTTGATGAGGCTAAATCAGAACCAGCCCTGCTCAGATAAGCATCGACCCCATTCAACCGCAAAGACTGACTAACGGTGTGACTGCCTAAGATTCCACCACCACCCAGCGCACCACCAG
>Ga0160423_10002237_pt1 | contig 16221 bp, 6 predicted proteins | sample CRUFie14St8metaG_FD_108191 | JGI IMG/M metagenome (GOLD analysis project Ga0160423, IMG submission 108191) | Marine microbial communities from the Costa Rica Dome - CRUD Field 142mm St8 metaG | ecosystem: Environmental > Aquatic > Marine > Oceanic > Photic zone | place: Costa Rica: the Eastern... | reverse complement strand
AAAGCTGTGTAGAACGTAGCGAACTTGAATGTCTTCTTCAAGAACTGAGCTTCAGCAGTAAAGCTGAGCATCACAAAAACCAAAGCAGCAATCAGCCTCATCTCTTCATAATCTTTTTAGTTAGAATCACTTGGTCTTCAACTATCCAGTCAACCAGGTACATCCCGTTCTCTAAGTAGTTCATGCTTATTACAGCAGACATAGTTCTTTCTACTACGATCTTTCCGTTAAGATCTCTGACTCTGCAAAGAGACCCAGGGATGTTTGACACGTAGATTACATCGTCAAACGGGTTGGGGTACACATTCAGCTCTTCGATGTCGTATACCTCGCGGGCTAGATTTATCGTGTATTCACAGGTTCCGTCATCGTCCGTAGCATCAGCGTTGTAGTTATTGGCTAGCGGATCGGTGCAACCAGGGATCTCAAGCTGATCACAGATTCCGTCCTCATCCGTGTCGTACTCGCACTCCCCATCGCAGTCGTAGTATAGCTCTGGGTACTCGCATCCCCCGTCATCCAAGGCGGCTTCCGCTACGTAGTTACATGCTGTCTCGTCTGTGCATCCAGAAATACACCAGGAGCTAGAGATGTTTGGCAAGACCTCTACGTATGTGTTGTTGTAAGTCCACTCGTCTATGCCGAAATCCAACCATGAAAAAGGAGAGGGTCCGTTTACGTCTAGCAAGTGCAAGCTCAAAACGCCATCTGCATAAATTCTAGGCCAGTACTGTACTGCGCTCTCTCCAGATTCAAGTGGGAGGTAGCTCTGACCAGTAAAGCAAACTGTATCATTGGTTTGACCCAACACTTGAAACTTAATGCAGAACTCTGTGATGTCGTCTGTTCCAAGATTGGTCATGTGTATGCTCGGCGCCAAGTATGGACCGTACTCGTCACAGCCCGTGTTGTAAAGCACAGTGTCAATCGCAAGGTCAACGCTGAGCATCTCCTCGCAAATGTGCGCGTCTGGGACGATCATTGTTGCGGCGTTGTTCAATGTGTTGACCTCACCTACAGCATTGACAACCTCGATTGTATATGGCTCTCCGAACCCGTCGTAGTTCAACCATCCCAAGTAGTAGTACCTGGATTCGTTGGGGTCTAGCGACATGTCGAACAGCGTTGTGTCAGGGCACACCTCAATTCCGTTTTTCTCGTAGCAGAAGTACTCGCAATTTTCGTCACCGATGTTCGTAATCGTGAAGTGTATGGAGAAATAAGGGTTGGGACCAAGACATAGGCTGTCGGTATACAGGTCCTGCACGATCAGGTCTGGCTGAGCAGAGGCTGCGGTAGAAATTAAGGCCAGTGCGAGAGCTAAGTGTCTCATTGTTTAGATATGTTTTTTACGATGGATCTACCGTCATGCCTGATAACAACTTGATATAACCCCACTGGCATTCCAGACATATCAACCTCATTATCAGTAGTTTGCGGAACGACAAGCGCTCCGACAGAATTGTAAACTTCGATGGTTACAGGATTGCTAGACCTTACACTCAAGGTTCTAGCCACAGGGTTTGGGAACACCTTTACTTCAGAGCCGAAGTAAGGTATGTATGTAGCGGTCCCCTCTTCGCAGTAGCTGTACAGGTTCACGCAGGTGTCGTCCCACTCAGACTCGCAGCAGTACGGGTCAACGTCAATCACCCACATGTAGCACTCGTCGTTTGCCCAGTACGGATCGCCTGGCTCCCCTACGCACCCAGCGTCATACAGGCAGGACTCGTTGTCTGGCGTGTTGGCCTCCTCGTCGTAGTTAAAAGCGTTGATGTCTGTGCAGCCTACGATCACAGGAACGCAGCTCTCGTTATCAACATTCGCTTCTTCATTATAGTTCAAGGCTTCGGGGTCGGTGCAACCAAATACGGCTAGCACTTCGCAGCTACCGTCGTCAAAGTCTGCCTCATATCCCTGAGTGTAGTACTCCAAGTATCCAGCCTGTGTACACCCCGCCGCGTAGTAACAGCTTTCGTCATCCGTATTGGCCTCTTCGTTGTAGTTCTGTGCATCTACGTCCAGGCAACCGTAAATGTATGGTACACAGCTAGTTCCGCAGTACGGAGTGAAGTGATACACGTTCCATTCTGGTTCGCTGAACGGCTGAAGAGCACCCTGCCCGTTATCAAAAAATGGATTGTCCCCCTCGACCATCAGAGTATCTCCAGCCTCATTGGTTATAGTAATAGAGTTGTGCAGCGTCTGAAACTCGGTTTCTTGTGGAGGCTGTTGGGGGCTGCCGATCTCGAAGTAGTATACATCTACCTCTTCGTCAGAGTCCAACACCAAGTCCCACGACTGGGAGAACTCTCCTGGCCCCACGGTAAAAATCCATTGCAGGTCTCCCTGCTTGATGCCTACGTGTGAGTTACCCCAACCGTCACCGCCGTCATCTTCAAGCGTAATCGTTGTTACACACGGGCTGTTCAGGTCGGAGATGGTAGCAGCGGCATCGTAGTTGAAGGCTGTCGTATCCATGCACCCCCAGGTGTGAAGCGTGATGCAGTCTCCTGGCTCCGTAGCCTCTGGGTTGTAGTCAACGTAATCGTCATCCATGCAGCCAATAACTGGAGGCTCAACTGGGCACGGGTCCAAGAACAATGGCCCAGAGTAAGCTACGCCTCCGCCCTCTTGAGAAAACGATATATCTTCCAGCTCCCAAACAACGGAGTCACCACACGCAGTGATGGTTACGCCCCCGTCGGCGACACCACCGCTGGCGGTTCCGTTCAAGCCATCCCCGTATGTATCGACAAGAACCAGCTCAAGCCCTAGCGAAACACAAAAATCATAGGTGTATGTCGCCAGCTGATCAGCAAAGTTGAACTGACCAGGGAATACCTGCTCATAGAACGCACCGCTTGCCAGGTCCACAATGGTAAATCCAGTCTCGTTGGGCCAGTTGTCAAGCGTTAAGCTCAGGGAAACAAACGCTTCGTCCTCTTCGCATTCACTCACATTACAGCTTCCATTATCAAAGGTTGCCCAGGGGTTGTAGTTGTTGGATGATTGATCCGTACACCCAGGGATTGGAAGCTCACAAGGCACGAGAGTGAAAGGGATGTTGAGCTGAGATCCAGCAAAGTCGTATACCGCTGTGTCAAGACCGCAGGTATTGCTTAGGCTGAACCAACCCTCACCAAAAGCGCAGCAGTTACCATCGCCAAACGAATCATAGATAACGAACTCGTATTCACCAGGAGGCAAAATCACAGTGCTATTGAATAAGCTGTTACCTGTGTATCCCCCAGGAGACTGTGCAACGACAGTTGGCCCAGACGGTAGGTTGGGATCGTAAATCTCCCAGGTGGTTTCACCCCCATACTGGTCCGTAAATACAGACACGTTTACCCATCCAGGTTGGGCGACCGCACAAAGCGGAAACAGCAAAAACAACAGAGCTCTCAACATATTACTTCTTTGCTTTTTCGATGGTCCTTCCAGCAAAGTACGCACCAAATGCAGTTAGCATTAATATCTCCAACAAAGATACATAACTATCTTTGACGTTAAATGGTAGCTCATCCATCGAGTCGAGCACCATCGTCACCATGAACATAGCCATCAGCGCGATCAAAGTAATGGGCCTGATAAGCTTTGCGAGCTTAACATCGCTACCCATGTCGGCCTGCCAACGTTCTGTCACGTTTTTCTGAAACTGAACCTCAGCATCGATCTTAGCCTTTGCCTCTGCTGGATCTACTCCTGGCTCCTTCTTTATCAGATTCTTTACAATGGCGAGACCCCCCTTGTCTGGAAGAAGTTCACCGACTGTCTCTAATACATTAGGGGCCTTGCTTTTAAGCCAAGCGCCCAACTTGGTGTCTTTAATCTTTTCCACGTAATTGTTCGAATTGTTTGTTAAACTGCATCAAGAGACTTCTTTCCTTCTCGTAGAGCTCGTAGATTCTGTTCTGTCGTTCTACGTAGTTCTTGATGTCTCTTGCTTCTTTCCTTTGCTGTCTAAGGCGCTTAATTTGCTTCTCCGTTCTCTTGCGAGACGACTCAAGCCTCCTCACGCCTCTGTATCGATTGTCTCTTTTGTTTTCTGCCTCTTTTCTTTCCTTGTACAACTGAGAAACTAAATTGGCGTTTTCAACGTAAACGTCTGAGTCATAGTACTTTGAGAATTCACCGTACAGCTTTCTCAAGAACGGGAAGTCGTTTGCCTTCATCGGCACCTTCTCTCCCTCCTTGATCATCTCGTATGCGTCTCTACCTGTGCCAAGCGTTCGTGTAACGAACTGTCCAGCACCACCGATGTAGTATTCGAAGCCGTACCAGAACTTGTCTGGGTTGAAATCCGCCTTGCCTGGGACAAACTCGCTACCGCCTGTAGCCTCGTTCATCCACTTGAAGAAACTTCGAACGCCTTCGGGTGCGCGGAACGACATCTCAGCCTCTGGCTTAGGCGCCCCAACTGGGAACTGCTCTTTGTATACCGAGCTTCCGAAGTAGCTTTCGTTGACGGCAATATCTACGAGTGGCTTGAAGATGGTCGGCGTGGCACCCTTGGCAAGGTACTTCGCTGCGTCCTTGGACTGACCGAAGCTCACTGGGGAGAACGAGCTAAACGCTGAGTTCAGCAAGAACATACCAGCATCTGTCATATCTCTCTGCCCGCCCGCCACTTCAGCCATGGCACTACCCATGTTGGCGAATACGTTGAATCCGTATGGGAGCGGGATCTTCAGGTAGTTCTGACCATCATACATGATGATGAGGTTGCGCTCCTTCTCATAGTCAGGAATCTTGTTGTAGAACAACACGCCGTCTTCGTCCTCTTCGCTCATGGCGAGGTTGATAGCTGTGAGCATACCCGTAGTGAGAGACAGTCCAAACGCCATCTTTTGAGCTGCGTTGAGACGCTTGTGCCACGACTCTAGCTCGCCGTTAGGCTTGCGCACATCCTTGAGGGTGCCGAGCGATCGTGCGAGCCTTACTGTGCCCTGTACAGAAGCGTTGAAGAACATGTACCATGCGTTGGCTACTGCGCCAAGTTCACCCGAACGGTTGAAGTTTACAGTGATGTTCTTCGCAAGCTCCGCAGCTTTTTCTCTGCTTGTGCCAGCCTTACGCGCCTCCATGTATGCAGCAAGACGGATAGAGTTCTCGAACGCATCGTTCACATTCTCTACAACGTCAATGCTGTTCTTCATCATCCAATCTCGCGCCTTTTGGGCCTTGTTCTTCTCGCTCACCTCAGCCTCGATCTCAGCGGCGATAGTGCCTACATCCTTTACAAATCCCCACCCCGTCTGTCCTCCGTCCTCTTTGAAGTCTTCAAAGTATGCGGCCATCTCTGGGTCCAGGTCTTTACCTACGGCTCCCTTCAAGAGCGCGGGGAGGGTCTGCTTTACTCGCTCGATAATCTTGGTTGCTATGTACTTAGATTGTATCTGCCCTCCAGGAATGTCTGCTTCCGCCATGGCATTGAACAGCGCAGACTGGATATCCCTTGCGAAGTTGGAAATGATAAATTCAGGGTTGGCCGTAGTGAACGAACGTCTCAGGAACCCAGAAAATGACCGCATTATCTTACTGAAGAGGTCGAGCTTCTCAACCCCCATGTTCTTCAAAGCCTTGGCGTGGTCTGGATTCGTGAAGACAATGAACTTCTGCTCACCGTTCACACGCACACCGACAGCACCTTGCGCATCAAAAGGAGCCTCATTTGAAATCTTCCAAACCCTGGAGTTCGGGTTGTTTTCTACGAGGTTGTAAAGTGATGATAGTGCTTCGTTTTTACGTGCCTTGGCGTGGACCGCAGCGTTTTGTGCGATGGCCTGGGCCAGTACGTTGTTAGCTTCGCTAGCACGACCTCTTGCCCTGCGTGTCGTGTCACCATATATGCTCATCCCTGCTCCGCCTGTCGGGTACAGAGACGTGTCCGCCGTCATCTCATCAACTGACAAACCGCCAAGCGGGACGTAGTTGTCAAACATCTCCTCGAATGCATCGATGGTCTCTTGGCTTTCCAGCCCAAACTTGACCATAGTCTGTCGGGTGTCTTTTGTGATGGCGTCTACCTTCTTAGCAATGGATTCGAGCGCAGCCTTTTGCTCTGGACTAAAGCTGTCCATTACTTCCTGGGCTCTCTCGTTGCTCATGCCGCTACCGTTCAGAGTCTCTCCATCAGTACGCTCTGCAATCAAGGCGTTACGCTCTTCTGCGTGGCGGGCAATCAAGAACTGAGATACATCTTCACCGATCAGACCAGCATCCTTCATCTCCTGAGAGATAACCTTCACCTTCTCGTCCAGCTTCTCAAGGTCGTTAGCTGTCTTACCATACATCAACGTCTCTGCATTGATGAAATCCTGGGAGATATCTACAACAGCTTTCTTTGCGCCTTCAACAGCTCTTTGCAGGCTGAATACGTTAGCGTACTTGTTTGCAAACAGCTGGTCCATACGGGCCATGAACGCCTGAAAAGAGTTTAGGCTGTTGGGCTCGAAGGGAAGGCTTGAATCATTTTCAGGCTCTGAGAACAAGTCCAGCCTTGCCGATGCGTCTACTGTTTCGTTTTCAGGCTCTGTGACCGAGGCCGCTTCTCCAGTCAGTGGGTTTCTGGCTCTGGCTGACATTTGAGCCGTGATAATTTGCTCTGCTGTTTCTGGGTCGAACTGATCTCTAATCTCTTCGATTGTCATATTCACAGAACCCTCTTCGGTTTTAATGTCGATCTTGTCAACGTCCGTCTGCCGTCTAAGCTCTCCTTCTTCTGTGAGTTTTTTGCCCTTGCCCTTGAATCTTACATCTACCTTTACTAACGTACCAGGGAATAGATCGGTAATGTCAACCCTTCTGTCGGTGAGGAAAGTTTGAGGTAGATCAACCTCCTGGCCTTCAAACGCCTCTGCGTCGTGTCTAATGACGCCTTGGAATGGCTTTACAGAAGCTTCTTTTTGTTCTTTAACCACCTCAATACCCTCGATAATAACCTTTCCGTTTGCCGCCTTCTTAACAATAAAAGGTATTCTAGCAAATCCCGCAACCTGTCCAGAAAGAGACTGACCTGTTTTGTTTTCAAACTCTGCCCAAGCCTTGTCGTTTGCATCGTCTATAATGCTTTGCCTCAACACCTTGGCCGCTTTAGTTCCTTTGTCAAAAAGAAAATTCATGTCAGCCGCCCTTTTATCGAAGGTGGTGCTCAAAACGTCCTCAGAAAGAACGGAAATGATAGCATCAAACTCTGCGTCTGTAAGTGAGAGGCTTTCTAAATCGTAGTTATACCTTTCTGACAGCTTCTTTTTGAGTTGTGGTTCGACACCAGCGTCTGTAATCAAGGTCCTCACCCTTCTTCTGAAAGCTGTGGCTGTTTTTTGCGAAAGCTTTTTTGTAAGAGTTTCTTTTGTGAGTCTATTTTTTATCGCGTCAGAAGCAACCCTTGGGTTTGCTAAAGTGGCCTCTGGAGCCAGAAGGCTAAATACGACTGCCGCATAACCAATGGCGCCCTCCTGCAAGACGTTTCCGTCCGCATCAATAAGCCCCATTTTTTCTGCTTGTCTTTCAAAAAGACGGTAAAGCCTTCCTTCAACCGAGTCAGCTGTTTTGGTGTCTACGTGAGCTGTTATTTTTTCGGGATCGGCGATAAGGTCTTCTATTCCTGAAAAATCACCAGTTCTATCGAAAGCAAAAAGTATCGCTTCTAAGCCAGCTATTTCCTCTATATCTCTAAAAAACTTGTTGGCCTTTATTCTTTTGTCTATCAGCTCCCTGTAGCGCTTGTTTGTTGCTGAGCTTTTTGGTCCATACTCTAGGTTGTCCAGTTTAGAAGAAGCAAGAGACTCTGAGTCTGCTTCTCCTTCTTTTATAACAGCGCCTGTTTGATTGTTGTCAAGTAGTATTAGATCTGAATGAGCGTCAATAGTTACCGTGCCGTCGCCGTTATTGGTCACAGTAAAAGCAAGCTGTGCCTCCTGAGATGTTGGAATCAAAAACTCAAGGTTGTTACCAAAGTCTGTGCCTAATTGATCGAGCTCATCTACATTTAGTCCGTCAGTAAAGAATGTCTCGCTGTAAACCACAGGAAGTTCAGACCGCGAATCTTGCTCCAACAGCATATTCTCATTGTAGAATGTTAGCTCCCCCGTTTTGTCAATCTTCTCGATCTTACCAACAGCAAACTTCAATGCTTTGCCTGCATTCATTCTAATGTCCTTGTATCTGATGGCTTTTTTTCTGCGCTCGGTTTCTCGCTCAGCCCTATCCATCTTTTTCTGCTGAGGGGTTCTCAATCGAGGCACCATATCAATGATCTCACCCGTTTCTTTGTCGCGCTTTGGCTTGGGCGGATTGATCTTTTTCAGGGTGCCATCGTCCCCCATGTAGGTGAAGCCCCCGATATTGTCGGCCATCTTACCGTTTCCAGTTTCTTTTATATACCAGTTTCTGAAGTGCCAGTAATCTTTGAAGCGAAGGCCGTTAGTTTGGTAAGACTGTTGCCCTCCGAGCCTATCCAAGTAGATCACTCTGTAGTTGACTACTTTATTGATGAGGTCTGGGTATGCTTTTGACGGAATTCTTCTTCTGTTCATCCCCTTGTCAAATAGGTCGCCCTTGTCAAGTCTTGCCGAGGCATCAGCGTCGCCAGGAGCTTGCGCCCCTTCAAATTCAGCGCCCGTTCTTTCCGCATCCCTAAACCTTCTGACAAAACCCTCAAGATCAGACTCAGTAATTTCAGCCCGTCCTATCAGTCTTCTAAAAATGTTTGCGACCCTTCTAAAAACGGACTGATTAGTCGTGAGAACATCGCTATCCAAAAGCAACTCAAGTATTGTTACTGCAATCTCCTCGTTGAGCTTGTCTTTGCTCAAACCTTTATATCTTGGATTTTTTCTTACAGCAGCTGCTATTTGAGCTGGCGTTGTTGTGCGACCGTCCTTACCAGTTATTTTTACATTTAAGGCAACCAGATCTCTTACGAATTGAGCTTTCTGAGCGGGGGTAAGGCTTTTAAAAGCGGCGTGAAGAAACTCGTGTCTTAAGGTGTTTCTAAAAAGGTTTTCACCGTCTTTAGCCATCTCCACCAAGTTCAAATGAACCTTGCCGTCTCTAAATGATCCGAGAGTGCCAGCGTCTTCTTTAGTGGCAGCAACAAAACTGTTTCTGGTTTTGTGCAAGACGACACCTATATTGCCCTTTGTAAAGGCTTTAACCAGGTTATTTACGGTGGAGGCTATATCTTGAAACTTGTCTTTCACCTCTTGAGGCACGTTAGCGTCATCTTTTAAAGCGCCAGGGTCAACCTCTCCGCCTGGATCTACCACGACCTGATCGTTTTCGTTTGGCGTGTACTCTGAGTCGAGGTCTTGATCTTCTTCTTCTTTTGACTCTCCCTGCTGATCCTGAGTGTCGTCATCAGAGTTTTGATCTGGAGAGTTTACCTCTTGCGCGGCTTCTAGCGAGGCTCTTTGGGCGTCTAGCTCCTCTTCAACTATTCTTTCAGCCTCGGCTTCTGGACTGTTTTGTCTCTCGCTTTCGTACTTTCTTGCTTTTTCTTTATTCTGTTCTGCTAATGCTTCTACTTCTTGCTTGATAAAATCATCAAACGACTCAGCTCCCTCCTCTCTTGCAATAGCGTCTTCGGCGTCTCTCTTTTGTTGAATGAGGTCTTCGAGAACCCTCTTCTGGGTCTCTTGAGCCTCTGGGTCGCCATCTGCTTTTTTGTAACGGTGAACAGCCTCGTTTATCTTTTCCTGAAGCCCTACAATTTCTTCGAACGCTTCTGGGTTTAGACCAGCAAGCCTGTAGTACGCTCTTGCTATGGACGTTTTAGCCCCAGCGTGTTTCTCAATTATTCCGCTCAATCTTTGTGCGGCCTTTTCTTTTTCTTCCTTTGTGTTTGCGTTACGAACGGCCTCTCTTGCCTTCTCTATCTCTTTGTTCCCTTTTACTCCATTTGGATGAAAAGCAGATACGTAAGCGGAAATTCCAGCACGAGTCAAGCCGCCCACCCCTCCAGTGAATCCACCCATCGCCATACCAGCCAGCCCCGCATCAATCGTTCTGTCCCAAAACTCAGGCCAAGTAAATACAGCCGTCTCGTCTCCTCCCGCTTGTCTTGCGTATATCTCACTAGCGTATTGCCAAGCAGCTGTACCCGCTTCAGCAAACCCCTCGATGCCCATGGACGGGAAAAACGATTGAGCGAAGTTTTTACCAAACTCTTTGACGAAATTTCTTTTAGCCTTAGATCCCGTATGAGTCATAAGGGCCTTTTGGATTCCACCGAACCCACGAGACAGCACCCTTTCAAAAGCAATAGCGCTTAGGGTTTCAGCCGTTGATTGATTAGCAAGGTAGAAAAACTTTTCCTGTGGCGAGAGGTTTTGATACCACTCCTCCTCGGAGTTTTGTGCGTGAATGTGACCAGACATTATAACATCGGTCGCAGCTACCGTTCCAGCCCCATAAAGGAAGTTTATGTAGTTTTCAGTTCGCTTCTGTATTTTCCCCACCGCTTCCTTAGACATGAACCTACCAGTCTTTGGGTCCGCAAACCTCCCTGAAGCTCTTTTTGCCACTTTTGAGGCACCTCTTTCACCCACCCTCTTTGCCGCCTTTTTAAGCGCTAATTTAGCTACACCTTTACCCGCATATAAGTCTGCAATGATTACAGCAGAATCTAAAGTACTGTCTAACGAGGAGTTTACAAGATCGCCAAAGCTGTGCTCTGCGCCGTCGGCAATGGCCTGAAAGTCTATTGTTGAAACTGATCTTCTGGATCTGATGTACTTATCCCTGGCTTCTGGAACGTATAGCGCTCTCCAAAAACTTTCTCCAGTGGGCTCAAGCACATCTTCTTTTTCGATTCGTTCCGCAACCTCCTCTGGAGTGTCTAGCCTTCTAAGCGGTTCGCTTAACACGCCAGATCTACCTATATCTAATGAAGTGCCTAAATCATACAGCGCCTGAGTGAGCTCCATACCCCCCTCGACTAATCCATACCACGTTCTGTTAATCTTTTCTCCAGCAAATCTAAAAGCATTGCCTATCATGCTGTCGGTTCGCACGTCACCAATACCTCCAGAATCATTGAAATCAAGCTTCAACCCGTACTGTTGAAAAACAGCCTTTTCAAAATCAGCTTGACGCTCTGGATTTTTTGAGATGCTTTCTGGTATATACTGATTTAAGTCTGCGCCAAACCCTGGAAGGATTTTAGCGGACTCAAACTTAGATTGATATTCCTTGTTTAGCTTTTCTATACCTTTGTTTCTGGCGAAGTCTGAGCTAAAAGTTTCCTCGCTATCGTATAGTTTTTTTCTGTCGGCATAACCATCATAGTTAGTCTCCAACATTACATCTATGGTGCTAGCGTCAGGTCTAGATTGGAAAAAACTCTCTGGATCTTTTCCTGCCTCTTGAAGCATCTTCGTCATAGCCGCACGTTCGCTCCTGCTATAGGCATCCTGAAAAGACGAGCCCCCCAACAGCCTTTGAATCTCTGGCCTGTAAGTAGAAAGCGGGGGCCTTTCGTCCTCCTCTACTTCTGGTAATGGTAGGTCAAATCTCCTGTCGTATAATGACGAGTAAGCGCCCAGCATACTGCGCTGAAACTCGCTTAATTCTGGTTTTTTTTCCGCCATTTTATCTAGTTCTTCCTGGGTCTCTTACGCTCAAAGCAGATATGGTCTCCCACTCTTCCTTAGTCAGAAGGTTGGCCTGAACCCTGTTGGCTGCCTTGAAATGTTTAATAGGATACCTAGTGATGTTGAGGCTATCGTCCTGGTTTCCTCCGAAGAGCTTAAAGTGAGTTATTTCACCTGTTTTCTCATCCCTTTCAAACCCAGCAAATATACCTATGTGACTAATTGCATTAGAGTCCTTGTTCCTTTTAAACACAAGATCTCCCATCTCTACTTTGTCGTATAATGCTTGGAGGTTTTCTTGTCTGTTTTTTCTTTTCTTCCGTGCTTTTTCGTGGTCCTCTACTGTGATGATTTGATCTCCTACTTTCGTCATATCAATCGCTCCGATCGTATCGTATTTACTCAGCCCATAAGTCTTTCTGAAGTTTTCATCCTGCCGCATCAACAGGTTACTCACAAAGGCTGCACACCAAGCCGCTACCGCGCCCTTATCTTTGGGGTATTTCTCATCAAACCATGTTTCTTCTTGCCCTTCTTCGCCCATAACCTTGACGACAAGATTCCTTATCACGTCGAACATTTCGCCCTCCATGGTTTCTAGCGGTATCCCTACTATAGAAGAAACTTCTTCAAGGGTTGCATCAACCATCTCGTCTTTAGAGGCAGTCTCGTCAAGGGGCTGCCCTGTGCTTGGGTTTGTTATTGTGCCTCCGCTGCCAAGGTTGTCTATTGCCGCAGCGGTTTCTGGAGCCTCTTCAGCAAGCTCTGGGCTAATGTTTGGAATCCCACCCGATCTGCCGCCCAGCGCTGTTTGAGCCCCGCCAGACGCTCTAGGATCAGTAGACTGTCTAGGGGTAGGAGGTGCTGGTGTTGGGTCCGTCTCATTGGTTTCTCTGCCGAGCTCTGTATTGATTGCCGAAAGCTCCTGACGCAATTCGTTTATGTTGAAAGCGTCGTTTATCGCCTCATTTGAAACGCCCGCAGTCTGCGCTCCTTCCAGGGTTCCAGCTTGTTGAAGCGCGGCCTCAGCTTCTTCTGCGTTTTGGATTCTAACCTGTAGCTCAGCAGCCTTTATCTCAAGGTCGGCGCGTTGATCCTCTTCGCTTCTTTCTTCTGGCTCGTCGGCATCAACGCCACCAGCAGGATCTGCATCACCACTTTGTGCCGCCATTGGGTCGAAGCCTTGGCTTATTGCTAGTTGAGTCAACCCCTCTTGTCCTAAGTTTCTGATGAGATCTCTAAACTCGTCTGGATTTTCCGTAGGGCTCAAAGTGATTGGCTCGCTAATTTTACCGTTACCCCTGTCAAACTGCACCTTTATGTTGTACGCTGGTTTTCCGTCAATCGTTGGTATATCCTCTACAGGGATGTTGATTTGAGAATCATCAAACCTAATAGCAAAAACCTTCCCTGCAAGCTCTTCGTTGCTGCTGTTTACCGTAAACTGTTGGTCTTCAGAGACTCGGAAAAATCCGCCTGGAGCGTTTTGGCTCAGATCAAATACAGGAGGGGCAACCACGGCGGCATCTCTAGTGTCAATGCCAACCTGAAGGGCCTTCTTCATGGCGGCCTTTACCGCTTCTTCGCTCAATTTAGGGTGAGTGTCTTTTATATCATCATAGGCACCTATCTGATCATCTGCTGCAAACAACTCGTCGTAAAGCGCCCTTCTAATATCATTGATGACAGCCTTGTTTGAATTAGCATACTTAATATCAACATACCCGTCAATGTTATTTGAATTTAACTCGTTTGAAGGCATGTTCCTGGCGTTTTCTGCCATTTGAGCCAGACGGTCTGGGGGTGGCAAAAGCTCTGGTCTCCAGAGGTTGCCATCAGTCAGTACGGTGTTTTCAAAAAAGTCAACCTGTTGACCAGGCACATAGCCTTTTTTACCGTCAGTGCCAGGGACCATCGCTATGCCAGTTATGGTTCTGTTTCCAGCCTCTCCAGTAACAGTAATCTCTCCGTTTTCAAATCCACCGTTGTCCCACAACGCCCTCTTTGCCTCCAGGTCCTCCATCGTCCCCACCATCTGTCCACCGCTTCCTGTTGTAACCCCACCGCTCGACACCAGTTCCATATAAGGTGGAAGCCCAGTGCTATAAGCGGACTTGGCTGCCTCAGCAACCCCAAACATATTGTTTAGCTGGGCCAAGTCAGCCGTCAGCTGAGCCGCATTAGTATATCTATCATCTGAACTAGGATCTAAAGACGAAGCCATAAGCTTTTGCATCTGCGATATCGCCTTGATATGCGCAGAGGACATCCCAGATATGTCAAAATCATAGATGTTCTGAAGCTGTTGTTGCCTGAACTCTCTATTCTTCTCCTGCTGAGCAACTCTCTTGTCTAAATTTTCTGCACGTTGTTTCTGAATGAAAGCAAGCTGCTCATTCAGCATTTGAGAATAACTCTTTCCCTGCCCTATCCTTATGGGGGCTACCCTTCCTGGGAGGTATCTATCTGCCATTATGCTTCGTTAAATTGTGGTTGACTAAAGACATTGCGAACAGCTTCGTATAGAGCCATAAGCTGGTCCATAGTTGGTTCTTCACCAGAATCCACAATCTGCTCGATGCCTTTGTATGCCATGCTAATCTCTTCCCCTTGTTCTGGGTTGAGTATGTATTCTCCACCTGTAGCCTCAGCCTCTTTTACGCCTGTCTCCTCGTCGATAATAGCCTTCTTGTTGGTGTCGTGGTCGAACTCCCCTTCCAGCTTCGTGACTGGGGCGTTCATGCCGCCGTCTTCAAGGATAGCGATGAGTACATCTTCGTTCATCTTGCCTCCATGACCATACTTTATCCTGCCGCCTCGCGCTTTTTTGCCGATAACTACTTCCCCCTTATCGTTTATGGTCCTCGGCAGAGGGTCTGCTGGGTTATAAAATCCAGCTGTGGCGATACCAAGTCCGCCTCCAATAATTCCCGAAATAGCGTCTCGCTTAGCCTGTCTTGCAGCCTCAATATTCTGCTGAGCCATAGCCCTATCCATGAGACCCAATTGGTAGTCTTGCTGCTGCAAATCAAGTTGTAGGTCTTGTTTCTTCTCTAGCGCTGATTGCTCTAGGTCAGCCAAACCTTGCATTGCACCAAGCTCTCGACTTAAGTCGGCCTGTTGCGCGGCTTGAGTAGCTGCTTGCGCCCTCATTGTTGAGGCACCGAGACCGCCCATAAGCGCCCTAGGGTCAGAGGCAAGTGCAGAAAGCTCAGTGGCCTGAATCGCCTGCATAGGAGACAAATCTGTGGGGCGGATGCCCGCTGTAGCTAAGTCTCTTTGGGCTTGAGAAACATCAAATTCAAAAGAATCTAACTTACCTCTGGCAGCATCGGCTCTTCTCTGGGCAGCCCTCTTCATATCCTGCTGCCTCTTCATCTCCTTGTTGGCGCTAGCCATGTCAAGGAATCCAGCACCGATCTGTGCAGCGCCAGCCAATGCGCCGCCTCCAGGAATTAAACTTTGAATAGGATTTCCATATTCGTCAAACCCGCCGCCTGATGCGCTTATTCCTGATAAAATATCACTTAGTTTCCTACTCATGCTTACAAAATTAAGAATTTTGAGTTAAACGCGCAGCAGAGCTAGAAAAAGCGTAGTCTACGTTTACGGAATGAAGCTCCAACGGGTCGGCTGTAAAGCACTCAAGCTTAGCGTTGAGGTATGGGCCGCGCATTTGATCTCCGTTTACCTCTGGTGGAGTCATAGCAAAGATTGCAGACGAGTTTACCAGAAAGTCCTGTAATGCGCTAAAGAAGACGTCCACGTCTTCCTGAGGATAATCATTGAGCAGTATAGGGACGTAAAGAGAGATTGTAATAAAGCCGTTCTGTATATTTGATATCGTTAACGCAGCGCCAATCCCGTTGCTGTCGCCGCCAGAAAAAACATAATAGCCGTTATCAATTAGATCGGAAAACATCTCCTGAAAGTTGTACATCCCTGTGGCAACAGGAAAAGAAGGGTTGCCCTGGAAGTATCCCAGAATCTCAACATTATTTCCATATGGTGTAGACAAAAAAGAGGAGGAGCTAAGCTCATCTAAAGGCACAGTTATAGATATGGGCTGGTAAATGTTTTGTTCAAGGTTGTCTTGATAAAGCTGTTGGGCTTCGGAAACGGCAGCCTCTGTTTGCTCCTGACCAGTGCTCCCCTCCACGGAGGATAATAACGCTGGAGCGGGGACGATGTTGGCCGTTGAGTTTGAAACAGACTTGGGCAGCTCAAAGTATTTAAAGCCCTCTTTGTCGCTTATCTGATCAAGCATTACCTGAGTCAGAGTATTCTGGTTGTTTTCGTCGTCGTGCTCTACATTAGAAGAAAAGCTAGTTCCCCACGACTCCCTGTTAGTTTCTAAGGAGATGCTGTTAAACACCTTTACCTCTGAGGGGGAGTCGTTAAACGAAACCTCCAGGAAAGAAGAAACGAGCGGCGCCCCATAAAAGCTGTTCCTTGATGAGGTTTTGTCATGAAGCCAGCCCTTTTTCACCGTGTCTTTGAAAGACACCATCTGATCGTCGCAGTTCGCATAGCAAGTCGGGACAAAAGAATACCTTGTTGTCCATGCGTCTTGTCTTTCAGAGAAAGCAAACGTTATATTCGCTGAATCCTTGTCGGTTTT
>Ga0160423_10002236_pt1 | contig 16228 bp, 12 predicted proteins | sample CRUFie14St8metaG_FD_108191 | JGI IMG/M metagenome (GOLD analysis project Ga0160423, IMG submission 108191) | Marine microbial communities from the Costa Rica Dome - CRUD Field 142mm St8 metaG | ecosystem: Environmental > Aquatic > Marine > Oceanic > Photic zone | place: Costa Rica: the Eastern... | reverse complement strand
GGTGATGCCGGCCTTGTTGGTGCTGAACCGGAAGGTGCCAGCATCCAGGAACAGGGTCTTGGCTGGCATAGCGACTTCGGCACCGGCAAGGGTGTCGACACAATCACCAGCGGTCTTGAGGGTGCTTGGACGCCAAACCCAATCAAATGGGATAATGGCTATTTCGACATGCTGTTTGGCTATGAGTGGGAACTGACAAAGAGCCCAGCAGGTGCCTATCAGTGGACTCCGACAGATGCATCTGCGGGTGATCTTGTGCCGGACGCACATGACCCTGACCGGCGTCATGCGCCGATGATGGCAACAACCGACATCGCAATGCGCACCGATCCGTCCTATCTCGAAATTTCCCGCCGGTTCCACGCAAACCTGGACGAGTTTGCCGACGCATTTGCGCGTGCCTGGTTTAAGCTGACGCACCGCGATATGGGGCCGAAGAGCCGCTATGTTGGCAGTGAGGTGCCGGCCGAGGACCTGATCTGGCAGGACCCGATCCCGGCAACAGATCATGCCTTGATCGATGATGCCGATGTCGCGTCGCTGAAGGCAGATATTCTTGCTACCGGGCTTTCGGTGTCGGCGCTGGTTGGCGCGGCGTGGGCGTCAGCGGCAACCTATCGCGGGTCTGACAAGCGTGGCGGTGCCAATGGCGCACGGGTGCGTTTGACCCCGCAGCGCGACTGGGCGGTGAACCAGCCGGCACAGCTTGGCAAGGTGCTTGATGCGCTTGGCGCTGTACAGGCGGCGTTCAATGCGGCGCAGACGAATGGCAAGCAGGTATCGATGGCCGATCTCATTGTGCTTGGCGGCGCTGCTGCCATTGAAGAAGCAGCACGGCGTGCCGGTCATGATGTCACTGTGCCGTTCAGTGCCGGTCGTGGTGATGCCGCACAGGAGCAGACCGACATTGACAGTTTTGCGGTGCTGGAACCTCTGGCTGACGGTTTCCGCAACTATCTGCAGTCGGACTTCATCGTATCTGCTGAGGAGCTGTTGCTTGACAAGGCGCATCTGATGACGCTGACGGCACCCGAAATGACAGCACTTGTTGGCGGCATGCGTGTGCTTGATGCCAATACAGATGGTGTGAAACATGGTGTCTTCACAGACCGGCCAGAAACGCTGACAAACGACTTCTTCGTGAACCTGCTGGATATGGGTGCAGAATGGAAGCCTGTCTCCGAGGCCGAGGATGTGTTTGAAGCTGTGGATCGCAAGAGTGGCGAGGTGAAATGGACCGGGACCCGCGTTGATTTGATCTTTGGTTCAAACTCGCAGCTGCGGGCCCTCGCAGAGGTCTATGCCGGCAACGGGTCTGAAGCGCATTTCGTCAGTGACTTTGTGTCTGCTTGGTCAAAGGTGATGGATCTCGACCGGTTTGATCTCGTCTGATGCATTGTCCGGGCTTTTGCGGCCCGCCATATTCCATGTCAACGCCCCGGTTTTCCGGGGCGTTTTCTTTTGCGATGCTATTTCAGCACCTCGCCATCGAGAAGGCCCCACAGGGCGGTGCGTGTCATCCAGCCGCGCACATCGCCAGACACCACCTTGCACCATTGTGTAGGGCAGGATTGGAGTTCCAGAAGGGCATCACGTTCAGCGACCGCAACCAGCGCTGACTCATCGCTGGGTTTTGCATAGATTCGCGCAGACCCATCAGTAACCAGGGCAAAACGGCGTAGTGACACGACCGACTGATGCATCCATCCGGTGTCACCCTTATGATCAACCACCTTGCGCCAGACCTCGAATTCTGCCTCGACGCGCAATGGCAGCCCCATACGCTGGTAATGCCAGGTAACCGGATATTCCAGTCCCGGCCCGGCACGCATGTTCACATCATCGGATTTGAGTGTGACAAAACGCGGCACCTTGAGGCCGCTTCCGCGTACCGTCAACCGCGCTTCCTGCCCGTCAGTGGCGGCAAAGGCTTGGTCAGGCATCATCATAGTCACGGGCAACAAGGCTGCCAGCAGGGCCGTCAGTGCAAGGAAGCGTAATATGCAGGCGTCAAAACATTTTTTCATATGGCTGTGGTTCTGATACTGTACCGTCCATATCCGGTCATGATTGACGCGGATGGCAGCACCGTTCGGTTTGCAGCCTATTATGTTTTTTTTGGCGGCGCCAGCGATGGCTTGTAACAGTCTCATCAAAGAGTGGGCAGAATGAATCAGAAGAAGCCAGTTGTTTTCCTGACGCGGAGACTTCCGGAATCAACCGAAACGCGCATGCGCGAGCTTTTTGATGCCCGTCTGCGCGAGGAAGACACCCCCCTTGCCCATGCAGAGCTGTGCGCAGCAGCGGAAACGGCGGATGTTCTGGTCCCGACTGTGACGGACCGCATAGATGCGGAGGTGATTGCGGCGGCAGGCGACCAGCTGAAGCTGATTGCCTCATTTGGCACCGGTGTCGATCATATCGATCTTGCAGCGGCAAAGGCACGCGGCATTACCGTCACCAATACCCCTGGCGTGTTGACCGAGGATACCGCGGATGTCGCCATGGCATTGATGCTGGCCGTACCACGGCGGATTGCCGAAGGTGACAAGGTTGCCCGTTCGGGTGATTGGACCGGCTGGGCGCCTACCGGCATGCTGGGGCATCGCATTAATGGCAAACGGCTTGGTATTGTCGGTATGGGCCGGATCGGCACTGCAGTGGCACGCCGCGCACGCGGCTTTGGGCTCAGCATCCATTATCACAATCGCAAACCCGTGCATCCGGAGACTGAAGCCGAGCTGGAAGCCACCTATTGGGAATCGCTGGACCAGATGCTGGGCCGTGTCGATATCGTTTCGGTAAACTGCCCGCATACGCCGGCTACAAACAGGCTTCTTACCCGCGAGCTGCTGTCGATGATGCAGCCTTCGGCCTATCTGGTGAATACATCGCGCGGCGAGGTGATTGACGAGGTTGCGCTGGCAGATTTGCTGGCAAGCCGGCAGATCGCGGGCGCCGGCCTCGATGTGTATGAGAATGAACCGGACATCACTGCGCCACTGATCGGGCTGCCGAATGTTGTATTGCTGCCACATATCGGCTCGGCAACCATCGAAGGCCGGCTGGAGATGGGCGACAAGGTCATTATCAATATCCAGACATTCTGGGACGGCCATACCCCGCGCGACCGGGTGATCGAAGCGATGCTCTAATCTGCAGTGCCGCAAACAGCGCAGTCTGCGCGCCGTGCAGTCGCAATATCCATGAAGCCGCCGTTCCTGCCATCAAACAACAGAAGATGGCCCGTCAGGCTGGTTCCGATGCCGAGGATCAGCTTGACAGCCTCAAGCGCCTGAAAGCTGCCAATCACGCCTGTTACCGGCCCCAGAATACCGGCTTCCGAGCATCTGGGCGCAAGGCTGGCATCTGGCGCATCGGGAAACACACAGCAGTAACAAGGGGTGTGTTCAAAGCCCTCAACACCACTTTGAAACACAGCAATCTGGCCTTCGGTACGCACGGCACCGCCAAAGACCAGCGGTCGCCGCAGCCGATGCGCTGCCCCACCAAGCAAAAAGCGTGTCTGGGCATTATCTGTGCAGTCAACAACAAGGTCATGCTCCGTCACCAGCGCATCGACGTTGTCCGCTGCAAGCCGCGCCTGTACCGGCCGCACCTGCATGGCCGGGTTCAGCGCCTTCATTGCCTGTACGGCTTGCGCGACCTTTGGCATGCCGACACTGGCGGTTGTATGCAAAATCTGCCGGTTCAGATTGCTGGTCTCAACCTGTTCATCATCAATAATGGTCACATGCCCGATACCGGCGGCCGCCAGATAGAAACCGGCGGGCGACCCGAGACCACCGGCGCCAACCAGAAGAACACGCGCTGCCAGCAGGCGCGCCTGACCCTCTTCGCCAATATCGGGCATGATGGCCTGGCGGGCATAACGTTCAAGATCAGCATCATTCAACATTGATCATCCCTCACAAATGATCACACACCGGTGGACCCGAATCCGCCATCGCCGCGCGATGTGTCCGTCAGCTCCGTCACGGTTTCGATGTGGCATCTTGTGACCGGCGCGATGACCATCTGCGCAATGCGCATGCCGCGGCTGACAACAAAATCCGTGTCACCGAGATTAACCAGTATCACCTTCACCTCGCCGCGATAATCGCTATCAATCGTGCCTGGTGCATTGGCAAGGGAAACACCGTTTTTAAGTGCCAGCCCGGACCGTGGTCGCAGCTGCACCTCATAGCCGTGGTCTATGGCCATGGCCAGCCCGGTTGGCACTGCGATACGGGCCCCTGGCGACAACGTCAGATCTGCATCCACCGCTGCGCAAATATCCATGCCGGCGGCGCCTTCGGTGGCATAGGCTGGCAGGGGCATGTCCTGGCCATGCGGCAACCGCATGATGCGTATAACCGGGCGGGTCATGCGAAATGCGCCTCGACCCGATCCGCCAGCCGCTCGGCAAGCGCGGATTTGGGCATTTCCGGCCAGTGTTCATGTTTGTTGCCGGCCAGAAAAAGCGCGCTATTGCTGTCACTGTTGAATACCGAACTTCCGTCAGCGCGGGTCACAGCATTGGCAACCAGCCAATCGCACCCCTTGCGTGCCAGTTTTGCGGCCGCGTTGGCCTGCAGATTTTCCGCTTCGGCGGCAAAGCCGACAACAAGCCGGGGACGGTGGCTATGCCGCGACAGCGTGGCCAGAATGTCTGGATTCTCGACAAGCTGCAATTGTGGCACGGCCCCCTCTTGCTTTTTCAGCTTACCTGCTGGCTGGCTGTTGCCGGGTTTGACGCGCCAGTCGGCGACTGCAGCAGCACAGACTGCGATGTCAGCAGGCAGTGCCGCCTCACAGGCGGCCAGCATGTCACGCGCCGTTTCCACCGCAATGTGGGTGACATCTGCTGGCGGTTGTTGGTCGACCGGTCCGCTGACAAGGGTGACTTTTGCGCCGCGCGCTGCCAACGCAGCGGCAATGGCGTGCCCCTGCTTGCCGGATGAGCGGTTGGCAATATAGCGGACGGAATCAATCGGCTCTATCGTTGGTCCGGATGTGACAAGCGCGTGCCGACCTGCCAGCGCCCCTTCCTGGCGAAACAGCCGGGCCATGACGGCAGTGACGATATCCTCCGGCTGGGTCAGTCGACCGGTGCCTTCCTCGCCGCACGCCATATTCCCGTCATCCGGCCCGATCATCTCAACGCCGCGGCGTATCAGTGTGGCATGATTCGTCTGCGTGGCAACATGCCCCCACATCACCGGATTCATTGCTGGCGCCATCATGACCGGTGCTGTGGTTGCCAGCAGAATGGTGCTTGCCAGGTCATCAGCAATGCCGTTTGCCACACGCGCCATCAAATTTGCCGTCGCCGGCACCACCAGCACCAGATCCGCCTCGCGGGCAAGGCGAATATGGCCCATTTCGGCTTCATCGGTCAGCGAAAACAGATCTGTGTAGGCTTTCTCACCTGTCAGGGCGGCAAGGCTCAACGGGGTGATGAATTCGCAGGCCGAACGCGTCATCACGCCGGTTACACCGATATTCTGGTCCTGAAGGCGGCGCGCAACTTCCAGCGCTTTATAGGCGGCAATACCGCCGCCAACGATCAGCAGGACGCGCTTGCTGTCGCCGGATGCGTGGTAACCCTCTGCGGCAGGGAATTGCTGCCCGGTGATTTCAAGGCGCGCCGGGTCAACGCGGTATCCTCTTGCCCGAAGCGCTTCACAAACAGGGCCCACCGCGCGTTGTGGCAGCTCGTTCCGTGCCAGATAATTGCTGACCGCACTTGCACCCACACCCAGCAATGCCTGCAATGCTGCACGTCCGCCAAGCGCCGTTATGATGGTCTGCACATCATGATTTTTCATAAATTCACCATAAATTGAATATTTGTGAATTTATGTGAAAAAGCTGAGAAGAGCAAGTGCGAGCGCGAGGCAGGACAGCGCGGTCGGCAGCAGCATGCGCGGTGCGGGTTCCGGCTGTGTCTTTCCCGCCTCCAGCGCGTCCAGAATCCGCGGCAGGCGCGTTGCAATGGCCAGCGCCTGCTGCACCACTACCTCCACCTGTCTGCCAAGGCTGGCCTGATCCTTCATCCAGCTGGCTGCCAGAGGCCGGGCCAGTGTCCACATATCTGCTTCGGGATTGAGTTGCCGCGCTACCCCCTCGGCCATCATCATGGTTTTTTGCAGCAGATTGAACTGCGGCTGCACTTCAATGGAAAACCGCGTTGAAAGCTGGAAAATCTGCCCCAGCACATTCCCCAGTGACACCTCGCCAAGGGCTTTGCCCATTACCGGATCTGCCACGGCGCGCACCGATTGTGCAAATGCTGCAAGTGATACGTCCTTGCCCAGCATGCCGGCATCGGCATGCAGCTGGGCAACACGGTCATAATCGCGGTCCAGCATAGCGGTCAGAAGGCGTGCGAGAAACAATCGGTCGGTGAAGTCCAGCTGTCCCATAATACCGAAATCAATGGGGACGAGCGTACCGTCAGCTGCAATGAAGATGTTGCCTGGATGCATATCGGCATGAAAAAAACCGTCACGAAAGACCTGGTTGAAAAAACAGCGGGCTGCAATCTCGGTGATCTTGCCAATGTCATGACCGGCAGCCTCCAGCGCAGCCACATCATCGATGCGAATGCCGTCGACCCATTCGATCACCAGCATTTCCGATGTGGTGTGTTCAAGGTCAACCCATGGCACATATATGCCAGCATCTGTGTCCATATTGTCGGCCAGCTTGCCGGCAGCAGCGGCCTCGAGCCGCAGATCAAGCTCCATTTCCGAAATCAGTGTGAACTGGTCAACGGCGGTTACAAGTTTCAGGCGGCGCAGATCGGGCGCGACCCGTTCCATAATGCGTGCCAGCGCATAGAACAGGCTTGTATCCGCCTGCATCCGCCGACGGATGCCGGGTCGCAACAGCTTTACCGCAACCTGCCGCCCATCCAGCAACCGTGCCGAATGCACCTGTGCAATTGAGGCGGCCGCCACTGGATCAGGGTCAAATTGCGCAAACACGCTATCGACGGGCATACCAAGGGCGGATTCAATCTGTTCGCGGGCGCGGCGTGAACTGAAAGGTGGCAGGCGGTCCTGAAGCTGGCTGAGTGACAGGGCCATTTCCGGGCCAATCAGATCAGAACGCGTCGACAGGGCCTGCCCGAATTTGATAAAGCCGGGTCCAAGCCGGATTAGCGCTTCGGCTAGGGCGGCGCCGGCATCAGCACGGGCGCTCCGCGAGCGGATCAGCCGGTCAGCAAGGGCGCAGACCTGGCGCAACCAGCTGGGCAGCAATGTCACGCGCGCCAGATGACCAAGTGTGCCAGCACGCCCCAGATGCCAGCCGATCACAGGCAGGCGCAAGAGTGCCAGAATCATCTGCACGCCCGAAACGCGCATCAGTCCAGCTTCCATCCGGAGTGAATACAGGCGATGCCGCCAGACAGCCGCCGCACCCGCACCTGCGCAAAGCCAGCCGCAGCAAACATGTCAGCCAGAATTTCGGGCGCCGGAAAGGTGCGGATTGACTCAACCAGATAGCGATAGCTATCAGCATCACCGGCTACCAGCTGCCCCAGGCGTGGCAACACATTGAAAGACCAGCCGTCATAAAGACGTGCCAGCATGGCATTGCTGACCTGCGAGAATTCAAGGCACAGAAAGCGACCGCCGGGTCGCAAAATCCGATAGGCTTCTGCAATCGCCGCATCGCGGTCCGTCACATTCCGAAGGCCAAATGCGATGGTCACAACATCCGCGCTGGCACGGTCAAAAGGCAGCGTTTCGGCATTGCCGGCACACCAGCGTAACCGGTCACCAGCCTGCGCCATGTCACGTCGTTGCCGACCGGCGGACAGCATGGCCTCATTGATGTCACAGACAATGGCATCGCCGCCACCGGCATTCAGAAACCGCAGGCTGATATCGCCGGTGCCGCCTGCCAGATCGACCAGTGTCTGTCCAGGCTGCGGTGCGATCCAGTCGATCAGCGCCGCTTTCCAAAGCCGATGGACACCGCCGCTCATCAGATCATTCATCAGATCATAGCGCGTGGCCACGGAATCAAAAACATCGCGCACCATGCCGCTTTTGGCCGCACGACGCACCGTCCGGAACCCAAAGTCGATTACCGCCTCGTCGGCGCTGCGGTCATTATGTCTCTGGTCAGTCATCTTGCACGCTGTTTATAGTTTGCCCGCGCGGCGTGGCTTGCCCGCCATTGATACAGGAAAGACAATGAAAGGTCACATGATTATGCGCCAGTGGCACGGTTCCGATTGCCGCAGCAGGAGAGCATTGCATGCCTGAATTGCCAGAGGTTGAAACCGTCAGGCGGGCCCTTGTCCCGGTGATGGAAGGCCGGCGTATTCTGTCTGCGCATGTGGGCCGTCCTGATTTACGATGGCCCCTGCCAGACCGGTTGGCTGAACGGCTTGCCGGGCGGGTTGTCGGCGGGTTGCGCCGACGTGGAAAATTTGCGCTTTTGCCGCTCGATCACAATGAAACCATCCTGCTGCATCTTGGCATGTCGGGATCGATCCGGATTCATCAGGCAGAACCGCCAATCGGCAAGCATGACCATATCATCCTCGCGATGTCTGGCCCGCAGCCCGACACCGGGTCTGACAAGCGGCTTGATCCAGCACCGCAGCACTGGATCACCTTCAATGACCCGCGGCGCTTTGGCTGGTTGGATCTGTTTTCCGGTGAAACGCATCCGATGCTGGCGGATATGGGTCCGGAACCCCTCGGCAACAGCTTTACTGCCGCATATCTCAGCGCTGCTGTTGACCGTCGCACGGGTCCGATCAAGACAGCACTTCTCAACCAGACGCTGGTTGCGGGAATTGGGAATATATATGCGTGTGAGGCGCTGTTCCTTGCCGGATTGTCGCCAAGGCGCAAGGCCGGCACCATTCGTGGTGGCCGTGCTGAACGGCTGGTTGCCGCAATCCGAACAGTTCTGAACCGTGCGATTGCAGATGGTGGCACAAGCCTGCGAGACCATGTGCAGCCCGGAGGGGAGATCGGATACTTCGTGCAGCGCCTTGCCGTCTATGGGCGCGCCGGGCAACCCTGCACCGAATGTGGCAGTACCATACGATCCATCACCCAGTCAGGACGCAGCAGTTTTTACTGTCCTGACTGTCAACGCTAGGATAGTCTCTGGGCATGAGTAACGCTCTTTCCAAACATGCCACGGTGCATTACGGGACGCAGCTCGTAGCGCGGTGCCGTGCGATGCTGGCGGTGATTCTGTGCGCCTGGTCTATGATCATCTTTGGCGGGACGGCTGCCGCTGACACACCGCAACAGGGCTGGGTTGGTGACTTGCCGATCATGCAGGGCATGGCAATCGAACCGCAGCTGGGTTTTGCCTTTGATTCGCCGGAAGGCCGTATCGTGCAGGTGTTTGCCACCGGACCGTCGGAAAATGCGTCTGTGATCAGCTATTATAATGCCGCGCTGGCGGGCCTTGGCTGGGCCGGCGCTGATGGGCGTTGGCAGCGCGATGGTGAGGTGCTTGTTATCTCGCAGGTTGAGATGGCATCCGGCCGTCTGTGGCGTATTCGGCTCAGCCCTTTGTGACACTGGAAACTGCCAATATCAAAAGCCGCAATTCCGCTTGACGAATCCACGCAAAGCATCCTATAAGCCGGTCCTCTGAAGAATTTGACAGGACCGTCCTATGGCCAACCATACTTCTGCCAAGAAGCGGATTCGCAGGAATGCCCGTCGCGCTGCCATCAATGGCGCACGGATGAGCCGCATCCGTACCTTTATCAAAAAGGTTGAGACCGCACTCGCTGCTGGCGATGCAGACGCGGCGCGTGAAGCGCTGCGTGTTGCCCAGCCTGAAATCCAACGTGGCGTGACCCGCGGTGTTCTGCATCGCAACACAGCATCGCGCAAGATTTCGCGGCTTGCCGCACGGGTGAAGGCTGCTGCCTGACCCGCATCGCACGCGAATCGCCAGCCTATCGAATGACCCGCCTGTTTCACGGCGGGTTTTTCATGCGTTGAAGTCCAATTGCCAGTCCAATCAGGGCATGCCGCCGGCGCATCATTGCGCCCCTTTTCACCTGACTTGAGACTGCTCGTTAAGACTCAATCTGATGGCGGTCCGATTCGGCTACTGAAAAAACTGGATTTAGGCGTTCATGGCGGCGATGGCGATGAACATCCTGTCAATCGAAATTTCTGCCATCACGGCAGCTTTATTTGATGATTCCGGGCTTCCGGCATCTTGCCTACCCCTTCCGCCAGCACGTATTGTCACCCCTAGAGTCGAGTCAAAATCGACTACCGCATCATCGCCTATCGCCACGCCCATTGCCACATGGAGACCGACGGAATGTCAGAGGGAAAGCCTACCATTTCATCTGACCCAAATCAGACCGGCGAAGGCACAATTACACAGAAAAGCAATGAGGATCCGCTGTCAGACGGCACAGCCGGGGCCAGCGCCGCAGCACCGAATGCGGCAAGCCATGATGCAGCCTGGGATCGCGTTGCCTCGCGCATGCGCCACGACATTGGCGATACGGCCTGGCGCAACTGGATTAAGCCGCTGCGCTTTGGACGCCTCGAAGACGGGACACTGACGCTTGAGGCAAGCACAACGCTGGCGCGAGAGCGTGTGACGAGCCAGTATGCCGACCGGTTGCGTGTGATCTCGTCGGCAGAGTTCGGGGCAGTCCGCAAGGTAGCGATCCGCCTGTCAGAATCGCAGCCGCCCCGCATGTCGCAACGGAAACCGGCTGCGCAACCCAAAAGGCCAGCACAGGAACCGATAGGCGCCGGGCTTGAGCCACGTTACACATTTGCAAATTTCATCGTCGGCAAGCCAAATGAGCTGGCCTTCGCCGTGGCACGTCGCACCGCGGAATCGGCCTCGGTGGCATTCAACCCGCTGTTTCTTTATGGCGGCGTCGGTCTTGGTAAGACGCATCTGATGCATGCCATCGCATGGCACATCCGCGCGCAGGACCCGACGCGGCATGTCGTTTATTTGTCGGCGGAAAAATTCATGTATCGCTTCGTTCAGGCGCTGCGCTTCCGCGATACCATGTCTTTCAAGGAACAGTTCCGCTCGGTTGATGTGCTGATGATTGATGACGTGCAGTTTATCAGTGGCAAGGATTCAACCCAGGAAGAGTTTTTCCACACCTTCAACGCGCTTGTCGAAGATGGCCGGCAGGTCATCGTCTCCGCTGACAAATCACCGACAGATCTTGAAGGTCTGGAGGAAAGGCTGCGCTCGCGCCTGGGGTGGGGCATGGTTGCCGATATTCATCCGGCGGATTATGAATTGCGACTTGGCATTTTGCAGGCAAAGGCTGAAAGCGCGCAGATACCTGTGCCTGACAAGGTGCTGGAATTTCTGGCGCATCGTATTTCCAGCAACATCCGCGAGCTTGAAGGTGCGCTGACCCGTATCGCTGCTCATGCCAGCCTGATTGGTCGCGAGATCACAATTGAAAGTGCTGCCGACCTGCTGGCCGATCTGCTGCGGTCAAGCAACCGGCAGGTCAGTGTCGATGATATCCAGAAACGTGTCGCTGCGCATTACGGCATACGCGTTGCCGAGATGTTTTCCGCGCGCCGCTCTCGCGATGTGGCACGTCCACGGCAGGTCGCCATGTATCTGACAAAGATGCTGACCGCGCTGTCCTATCCTGAAATTGGCCGCCAGTTCGGCGGGAGAGACCATACCACGGTGATGCATGCGGTGCGTGCTGTCGAAGGGTTTATTGTCAATGATTCCCGCATTGCCGAGGATGTCCAGCTGCTGAAGTCACTCTTGGCGCATTGACACCATTCAGTTCGGCTGAAAAATACTGAAAATCAACAGGTTGAGCCATTGGCGAATCGGCGCGTTCGATTTGCTGAAAACTCAATATTTTGATGCTTGTTTGTGACAGCCATGCTATATTTTGTGGTGTGTTGCATTGAGCGGGGGTGCAATGCTGCATTCTGATGAGTCGACTGATGCCTGCGGGCATCGTTCTGTCTCTGGAATTGATGAAAACAGAAGAGACAGCCAATGAAACTGACCATAGATCGTATCAGCCTCCTGCGGCCGCTTGGCCAGGTGCAGTCTGTTGTCGAGCGGCGCAACACCATCCCCATTCTGGCGAATGTGGTCTTGCAGGCCGAGGGCGGCATGTTGTTGATGACCGCAACCGACATGGATATGGATATTGCCACACAGGTTGAATGCGCCGTTGGAACCAGCGGCACCACGACGGTATCCGCGCATCTGCTTTACGATATTGCCCGCAAGCTGCCCGAGGGTGCTGAAGTGGAAATCAGCGTTGCCGATGGCCACGCAATGATCAGCGCCGGCCGCTCGAATTTCCGCCTGCCAACCCTGCCTGTTGAAGATTTTCCGGCAATTGCCACCGGCGACATGCCGGGCGGGTTCGTTGTGACAGCCGCTGATATTCGCGACATGATCGATGCGACACGTTTTGCGATTTCGACCGAGGAAACCCGCTATTATCTGAACGGCATCTATCTGCATAAATCCGAGGCAGGCGACCTGTGTGCCGTGGCGACAGATGGTCATCGGCTTGCCATGACAAAGCAGCCGCTGCCGGCCGGTGCCAACGATATGCCGTCAATCATCGTGCCGCGGAAGGCGGTTGGTGAGCTGCGGAAGCTTCTTGATGATTTCGAGGGGGATGTCAGCATTGCCCTGTCCGACACACGGGCTGAATTCAGCTTTGGTGCCGTGCGATTGAAGACAAAGCTGATTGATGGGACTTTTCCCGATTACACGCGCGTGATTCCACGCGGCAATGACCGGATCATGCAGGTTGATGCGGCGAGCTTCTCGGCGGCAGTTGACCGCGTATCGACAATCTCGTCGGAAAAATCGCGTTCGGTGAAATTACGACTGCAGCCCGGCAGCCTGAATCTGTCTGCCAGCAGCACCGATGCGTCAAGCGCGGTCGAAGAGATTGAAGTCAGCTATAGCGGGGCGGAAATGGAGATTGGCTTCAATGCCCGTTATCTGCTGGATATTGCGGCGCAGGTTGGCAGCGATACCATCGAGTTCGCGTTGGCAGACCAAGGGTCGCCAAGCCTTGTGCGTGCTCCCGGTGATGAGGCTACCCTGTTCGTCCTGATGCCAATGCGGGTGTAAACGGAATTGACGGTTCTGAGCCAACAGCATCGACAAGCAGAGGCCGAAGCGGCCACAACCCGCCTTACATCGCTGGCGGTCACCAGCTTTCGCAACTATGCCGAATGCACGCTTGAAATCGACTCGCCACATGTGCTGTTGCTGGGGCCGAACGGTGCAGGCAAGACAAATCTGCTGGAGGCAGTATCCATGCTGGCACCCGGGCGGGGCTTGCGTCGTGCGCGTGCGGAACATCTGCCGCAGGCGGGCGCTGGCACGCGCGCCTGGGCGGTGTCGGCAGGTGTCCATGTTGACGGCGCGGATTACCGGCTTGGCAGCGGCGTGCTGGCACAGTCCGAGAACGGCCACCGGATCATGCGGCGCGATGGTGAAACCGTTTCGCAGTCAGATATCGGACGTCTGTTCTCGGCCTCGTGGGTGACGCCCAGCATGGACGGCATCTTTACGGATTCCCCGGGTGCGCGCCGGCGCTTTCTGGACCGGCTGGTGATTGCGTTTGACGCGGCGCATATAGGCCGCACCAGCCGCTATGAAAAGATGCTGCGTGAGCGCAACATGCTTCTTGCCGAAGGTGGCGGGGATGATGTGTGGTTCACCGCAATCGAGGCAAGCCTTGCTGAATCTGCCGTTGCGGTAACCGCCGCGCGGCAGGCGCTGATCGCAGACCTAAATGCCGAAGCGGGTGCCGGCTGGCATGGCTTTCCCGGCGTTCGCCTGGCGCTGGAAGGTGCCGTTGAGACCTGGCTCGGCGATATGTCGGCGCTGGATGCCGAGGACAAGTTCATCGCTGTGGCCGCAACACAGCGAAAAGCTGGCGATATTACACTTCCCGGCCCGCATGCCAGCGACCTGACAGCCTGCCATACCGCCAGCGGCACGCCGGCGCATCTGGCATCAACGGGTCAGCAGAAAGCCTTGCTGATCGGCGTGGTACTGGCCCATGCGCGGATGCAGGCACGGCGGCTGAACCGCCCGCCCGTGCTGTTGCTTGATGATGTGGTGGCACATCTCGATACCGACAGGCGCCGGGCCCTGTTTGAGGCTGTAACCATTGTCGGTGGGCAAAGCTGGTTCAGCGGAACCGACAAGGCGGATTTTGAAGGGCTGTCTGCCCAGCTTGTCACCATCAGCAGTGATGGTACGACAGCGAAACTGGGCCAGCCGGAGGGACTGACATGACCGATAATGAGACAACGCCAAATGATGGCGAGGATTATGGTGCGGATTCAATCAAGGTCCTGAAGGGGCTTGATGCGGTGCGCAAGCGGCCGGGCATGTATATCGGCGACACCGATGACGGCTCTGGCCTGCATCATATGGTCTATGAGGTGGTTGATAATGCCATTGACGAGGCGCTTGCCGGTCATTGCGATATCGTCGAGGTGATGCTCAATGCCGATGGCTCGGTCACGGTGACCGATAATGGCCGGGGCATTCCGGTTGAAATACATCCTGAAGAAGGGGTGTCTGCTGCTGAAGTCATCATGACCCAGCTGCATGCGGGCGGAAAATTTGACAACAACTCCTACAAGGTGTCGGGCGGTCTGCACGGTGTCGGTGTGTCGGTTGTCAACGCATTGTCAGAATGGCTGGACCTGACAATTTATCGTAATGGCAAATGCCACCAGATCCGCTTTCACCACGGAGAGGCGGCTGGCCCTCTGGCAGAGACAGGTGATGCTGGCGATATGGCAGGCACACATGTCACCTTCATGCCTTCGCGCGAGACCTTTTCAACCATCACTTTTGACTTTGCAACATTGGAACATCGCCTGCGCGAGCTGGCGTTTCTGAATTCCGGCGTGCGCATCCGTCTGACCGACAGCCGGCCGGCCGAACCGGTGGTGTCGGAGTTCTATTTTGATGGCGGCCTGACCGCTTTCGTGGACTGGCTGAACCGGGCGCGTAACCCTCTCCATGAAACAGTCACCCTGACAACGACACGTGATGATATCACGGTCGAACTGGCAATGGCCTGGACCGATTCCTTCCATGAAAACACGCTATGTTTCACAAACAACATCCCGCAACGCGATGGCGGCGCGCATCTGGCCGGTTTCCGGGCTGCTATGACACGGGTGGTGAACAGCTATGCGCAGTCTTCGGGAATTGCCAAACGCGAAAAAGTGGCGTTGACGGGTGAGGATTCGCGCGAAGGGCTGACAGCCATCATTTCGGTGAAGGTGCCGGACCCGAAATTTTCGTCACAGACCAAGGACAAGCTTGTGTCCTCTGAGGTCAAGCCGGTGGTTGACGGTGCCGTTGCGAGCTGTCTTAACCAGTGGTTTGAAGAGCATCCTGCCGACGCACGCAAGATCATCTCAAAGGCGTATGAGGCGGCTGCCGCACGCGAGGCGGCACGCAAGGCGCGTGATTTGACGCGGCGCAAGGGTGTCATGGAAATTGCTAGCCTGCCGGGCAAGCTTGCCGACTGTCAGGAACGCGATCCATCCAAGTCAGAGATCTTCCTGGTTGAGGGTGATTCCGCCGGCGGCTCGGCAAAACAGGGGCGCGACCGGGCCAATCAGGCAATCCTGCCGCTGCGGGGTAAAATCCTGAATGTTGAGCGCGCACGGCTCGACAAGATGCTGTCCTCGGCCGAGATTGGCACCCTGATTACGGCAATTGGTGCCGGGGTCGGGAATGATGAAATGGAAACCGATAAGGCGCGCTATCACAAAGTCATTATCATGACAGATGCCGATGTTGATGGCAGCCATATCCGTACCCTGCTGCTGACATTCTTCTTCCGGCATATGCGTCCGCTGATCGAGGCCGGCTTCCTCTACATCGCCCAGCCGCCGCTGTTCCGCGCCAAACGCGGACAATCCGAGGTATATCTCAAGGATCAGCGTGAACTTGACACTTATCTGATGGAGGCCGGCCTCAAGGATGCTGTGCTGACCCAGGATGAAGGGGCGCAGATTTCAGGGGCCGATCTTCAGGATGTGGTGGTCAAGGCCACAGCCGCCAGTCGCCTTATTGATATTCTTGGCCGTCGTGTCGGACACCGGGACGTTGTCGAGCAGGCGGCCATAGCCGGCCTGCTGAATGGCGGAACCCCGGACAGCGCCGATGCTGCAAATTATCTGGTCCGGCGGCT
>Ga0160423_10002233_pt1 | contig 16237 bp, 14 predicted proteins | sample CRUFie14St8metaG_FD_108191 | JGI IMG/M metagenome (GOLD analysis project Ga0160423, IMG submission 108191) | Marine microbial communities from the Costa Rica Dome - CRUD Field 142mm St8 metaG | ecosystem: Environmental > Aquatic > Marine > Oceanic > Photic zone | place: Costa Rica: the Eastern... | reverse complement strand
CTGTTCCTTGGGATGGTCTTCTTCTCTAATTATTCGTATCACTTCATCTAAATTTAAAAATGCTATTAGGTAGGCATTTAATACATCAAGTCGATCAATTATTTTAGTTAGTCTGAAATTTGTTTTGCAAATTAAAACCTCATGCCTGTGATCTAAAAAGGCCTGAAGTACTTCTCTTAGAGACATAACACCCGGGACTTGATCTTTATTTAAAACATTCAGGTTCAGGTTAACTTTTACTTCTAAATCGCATTGTTTAAATAAGGTCTCCATCAAAATTTCTGGATCTATATTTCTACTCTTAGGTTCTAAAACTAGACGAAGATCTTCTGCGCTTTCATCACGAACGTCGTTAAGAATGCTCAATTTTTTACTTTCAAGTAGCTCAGCCAGTTTTTCGACAAGCTTTGATTTTTGGACCTGATAAGGTATCTCGTTAACAACAATCTGGTAGGTCCCATTTTTTAACTCTTCCTTGTACCAATGTGCCCTTACACGAAAACTTCCCTTGCCGGTTCTATACGCCTCGATGATGTTTTCTTTATTTTCTGTTAACCACCCACCAGTAGGAAAGTCTGGACCAGGAATATATTCAAATAGTTTTTCAAAGGATACATTAGGGTGCTTTATTAGATGCAGCAACGCGTCACATATTTCACAGATATTATGAGGCGGAATAGATGTTGCCATTCCAACAGCAATACCATGCGCGCCATTAGCGAGTAAGTTTGGGAATGCTGCAGGTAAAACGAGTGGTTCTTTGCCTTCACCATCATATGTTTCACGAAAATCGACCGTTTCTTCATCTATCGCCTGTAATAAACGCTCAGCAACAGAAGTCATTCTAGCTTCGGTATAACGCATTGCTGCGGCGTTATCACCGTCAATATTACCAAAATTTCCCTGGCCATCAACCAATGGATAACGTTGAGAGAAATCTTGCGCTAACCTTACCATTGCATCGTATATTGCAGCATCTCCATGAGGATGAAACTTTCCCATTACATCGCCTACAACCCGGGCCGACTTTTTGAAAGCTTCTTGCGGAGATAAACGGAGTTGTCGCATGGCGTAAAGCAATCTCCGATGGACAGGTTTAAGGCCGTCCCTTACATCAGGTAGCGATCTTGACATTATCGTTGATAAAGCATAAGCGAGGTAGCGTTCACTCAACGCTTCTGAAAAATTAGTTTCCTCTATGTTTGCCTCAGTAGTATCCATTTAATCATTCCATGAGGTTTGCGTTCCCTATACTTTGATAGTTTAGTTCTAATCACTTAGTTTAAAAAAGGAAGATTAAATATAAGTGCAAGCTTTTGAGCACTAGCGTATTCGGTCGGACACTTTACTAAGTTAAAATTTTAGAACAGGGAGACGTAACCTATTGAAAAATAAAGAGAAAAAATGTCAAAACGCCAGTGCTGTCATTTTAACGCACTTTTTTCGATGCTATGATTTTTTTATCATGTCGGGTGTTTCCTTCGCGCTTAATCGCCATCGAAGCGTTGCATTATCCGAATCAGCCGTACCTGCTGAACCCGTTTGCTCTTTTGGCCTGTGCATCGAAGATACATTATCAAATAAAAAAATATCGGCCACCTCGTAACGGTGTGAATAAACAAACTGGTTTTTGGTAGCATGCGTTTTAACCATTGAAAGGAGCGAAAGCGTCTCTTTTTTAGTTTTGCCAATAATCTCAAACGGCGACTGTGCTACAGCATACAGTGCTTTATAACCTGAAAAAGAATGCGGAACGATAAGGGGTTTTTAACAAACTGAATTAGTGGTGGCTTGTTCATTGGTTTTAATTGGGACAGGCCTATGCTCGTCGGGATCGAACTGCGCTCTGTCATAATAATGTTTAGCGATTAATTTCTCTAGATTGCTTTTGAGGTTTGGCTCTAAAGCTTCATAAGCTGAAATCATATCGGCCACTTAAGTCTCGCCGCTATTTTTTGGTACCTAGATAGCATCTAACATGGTCACTGTCGTTGGATCTTCTTTGTATGATCAGTCGGTGTGCCAAACCGCAGCTCCCTTTTACGGCATCATCCTTATCTTGCTCTTCTGTGTTACCTATAGCCATCATTTCTCGGTAAACCCGATCTAATAAATGTTGGATAAGTTCACCCCGTTGAAACGCAAACTGATATTAACTTTCCTTGGTAAGATATTGATTTTTTTGACGAGGCATCTGTCGTGGCATAAAGCCTAAACTCATTTTTCCATTGGCGTCGTGGATACAGGATTATTTAGGCCAATGCCCTTTATCAGTGCGCCGCACGTTGGGCCCTTCGGTTCAATCACTACTATCGATCTTAGAAGCCTCTACAACATTTTTGTGTATAAGAGGTAGACCGCGAATACTTATTTTCGACAGTAACCATTTAGTCCTTGCGTGATGTGCGGCGGTGCGGCTTTTCATTAAACTCGGAGTGATATTTTTGTTCAGATCAATCCCATAAAGATTGGCGCTGTGGGCCGCATTTGGAATTGGAGTGACTTCGATTATTCTACTCTCTCTTTCGTAGTCGTCCATTGTCGGTTAACTTATTGTTCCGCTCAATAGTCCAATAACTACTATGTGAATTATGATGACATTTTTTCTAAAGTTAAAAACCTGAACAAACTTAAGTAATCCAAATTTTATTTTGATCCTATAATGACCGACGCCAATAAGAAGTTTAAGCAACTACTTTTTAATCGTAATTTTGTCCTTTTTCTATTAACGCGATCTTGCAATGTAATAGGGGTTCAGATCGTAACCGTTGCTGTCGGTTGGTACGTTTATCAATTAACACGTGACCCTTTGGATCTTGGATACATAGGATTAGCTCAGTTTGCGCCTTCATTGGCTTTGTTCTTGGTCGCCGGTTATGTATCGGACAAATATGACCGAAGAATGACCATAGTGGTATCGAACGTAATTCATTTAGTAGTGGTTTTTCTTTTGCTTTGCGTCTTATTAAGCGATTGGGGCAGCATAAAGACAATCTTGCTTATATTGGTCATCCATGGGATTGCCAGGACATTTTTTCACACCGCATCCCAAGCAATTCTGCCTAACATAGTAGCCTCAGATGTTTTTCCAAATGCTGTGGCTTATTCTTCCTCGGTCAATAAGGCTGCACAATTAATAGGCCCAGCGCTAGGTGGTGTGCTGTTAGCTTTATCTGAGGATTGGGCATATTACGTGGCTGGATTTTCGTTTTTATTGGCCGGTTGTGCCTCCATTGTCATGAGCGGTCAGTTGAAGCAAAAGTCCGCGGATAGAATAACACTAACCCGGGTGCTGAGTGGATTTTCATATGTTTGTCAAAACAAAGTTGTTTTGGGCGCGGTTTCCATAGATCTTGTCGCGGTGTTATTGGGAGGTGTTATGGGTTTGCTTCCAATTTATGCTAGCGATATTTTGGCTGTTGGTCCCGATGGTTTGGGGCTGATGAGAGCTATGCCAGGAATTGGTGCTTTCTTTATGGGGCTGGCTTTAGCGCAAATAGCCCATCCGCGCTATGTAGGTGCCACCATGTTCATTACGCTTGCCCTTTTTGGCGCATCCATAGTTATTTTTAGTCTTTCGACAGTTTTTTGGATTTCATTAGTCGCGTTAGCAATTTATGGGGCTTCAGATATGGTCAGTGTTTACATTAGACTAACACTAGTCCAGTTAGCTACACCAGATGAGATGCGAGGGAGAGTAAGCGCGGTGAATTCGATCTCTATAAATGCTTCGAATGAGTTAGGAGATTTTAGAGCCGGTTTAATGGCGTCTGGCTTTGGAACAGTACCTGCAGTTTTGATAGGTGGGATAGCTACGTTTGCAGTTGTTGGAGTATGGATGAAAGTTTTCCCAGGCATTGTTAAAATAGATAGATTTGATGATGCCAAAAAATAAATAACATAAGGGGAGTTTATGGAACTATCTTACGTTATTGGAAAGACACCCTTTCGAGCATGCTCATACGAAAGTGTATCTAATAACGCTGGTCCCCAATCGGGGGTATCAATAATTACTATTCCGCAAGATTCTTTTTCCCAAACGGCTCTGAAGTGAGTTTTTGACCGGAGAAGGACTAGATCAAAGTCCAAATGGTCCATGCCAAATTGTTCAAATGGGTCGAGATTAATCGCACTGATATTTGCTGAAATAAGCCAAATTAAGATATTTTTTACTTTTACGATTGCTGTGAATCCAAGATCGACTGGCCGACCCTTTCCCATTAATCCGCCCATTTGGAACTTTGGTTTTCCAGTCCAAATTACCTCAACCTTTATCACAAGAGGTTGTCCAGCTTTCGAAGAGCTTTTTCCCCCAATCTCAAGTAAAATATTTGAACCAACACCTGCTGCATGAGCTGTTTTTGCCGCTTTTGGATCCCAAAAATATGGCACAGCGACTCGCTTCTTGCTGGTTTTAATCAGCTCATGCAACACGTAAGTAGAGTCGTTCATCCTATCGGCATGCTCAAGGATAACTGCGGGCTTTTTTTCGTTTTTTTGTATTTCTAGAGCTTTTCTTAAACCGTTTCTGACATTAAACACGCTATCCTTTGGGTATAAACTCTCTCTCATATTCCAAATAAATTTTGACATGTGTTCAATCACCTGGTTTGCGGTGTCAGGATCATTTTTACTCGTTACGATTAACGATATGCCAATCTGGGGTACGTCGGCATATGCAAACCCCATTACTACTGAGCAGTCTAAAATATTAGCATAGAGCTCTTCCTGTTTTCTGGCTTCAGCCATAACGTCACAAAGTGGGGCAACCTTTGTCGCTGTAAAAATTGAGGGCAAGGTTATTGGGACTTTCTGTATTACGGTTTTTGGATCAAATTCACCTCTTAGTTTCGCGATCATAATCTTCCCGACCCGTTCACCGGTGTCTCTCATGTCTATGTGAGGACTCTCTCTGTAGGCACTCAGAACTTCTGCATAATCGATAAATTTGGGGTCGAGATTTCCGTGAAGGTCAAAAGCTACTCCAAGGGGCAAATCATTGCCTATTTGTTTTCGAATCTCACTAACAAAATCCAAATCTGTTCTGCCATTCGTCGTAACCAACGCACCATGAAGGCCTAAGAGCACTGCATCGAGATTGTAGAGTTCCGCTCTAATTCCACTTGCAATCTCATCAACAAAGTGGTCAAAGGCCTCATCTGTTGCAGACGCAGCAGCGCCCACCTCTGAATAAACCAGTGGAACCAACTCAACGTCCTCGTTTTTGCACGCTTTTATGAAGCCGCCGGGCACAGTGTTTGTGTTTTCGAAAGATAAAAGGAGATCCTTTCCCCGTTTTGCTACTCTTTCAAATTCGTCGAGTGTAGTTGGATTTGGAAGAAATGTGACTGACTCTAAGTTGAAACCTGCTATCAGAATTCTCATTATGCTTCCTTTTGAAGAGTAGCTAAGCTCTAAGAGTAATTTGTTTCAGTCTAGCATTTTAGTTGAGATAATTTTAGTTTAAATATGGTCAGGGATCGATAACGCATCCATTGTAGAAGTAACGATGCTGCAGGGAGTATGACAAAGTGATACCAAATGAAATTCCAGGTTTTAATTTTGATCTTGGAGAAACTGTAGATCTTCTAAGGGATACGGTTAAATCCTTTTCTGACGATGAAATTGCGCCACGGGCTAATTTGATAGAACAAAACAACGATTTTCCAAAAGATTTATGGACTAAGCTTGGGGCTATAGGTGTGTTGGGTATCACCGTTGAAGAGGAATACGGCGGCGCCGGTATGGGGTACTTGGAGCATGTTGTCGCCTTGGAAGAAATAAGTCGGGCATCTGCTGCTGTTGGATTGAGTTATTCTGCTCATTCTAATCTTTGCGTTAACCAGCTGCGTCTAAATGGTAATGAGGAGCAGAAGAAAAAGTTTCTGCCAGCGTTGATCTCAGGAGAAAAAGTTGGCGCCCTGGCTATGAGTGAGACGGGCGCTGGTTCGGATGTGGTTGGTATGAAAACAATTGCCACAAAAAACGGAGATCGTTTTCTCTTGAACGGCTCAAAAATGTGGATAACAAATGGCCCAAACGCGGATACTCTTGTTGTTTATGCTAAAACTGAGCCCGGTGCCGGTAAACACGGCATTACCGCCTTTATAATTGAGAGGGGAATGGAAGGTTTTTCCACGTCATCGAAATTAGATAAAATGGGAATGCGCGGTTCGAACACGTGTGAACTAGTATTTAGTGATTGTGAAGTCCCGGAAGCTAATATTTTGGGCTCATTGAATGGTGGCGTTAAGGTTCTTATGAGTGGGTTAGATTATGAACGAGCTGTATTGGCAGCGGGCCCAATAGGTATTATGCAGGCTTGTATGGACGTGGTTCTACCATATGTCCATGATCGAAAACAGTTTGGACAGCCCATTGGGGAATTCCAACTAATGCAGGGCAAATTGGCAGACATGTACGTTACAATGAATGCCTCAAAATCGTACGTTTACAGCGTCGCTAAAGCCTGCGACCGCGGTGAGGTAAACAGAAAGGATGCGGCAGGCGCAATATTGTATGCTGCGGAGCGTGCCAGCTGGATGGCATCGGAGGCAATACAATGTTTGGGCGGAAATGGATATATAAACGATTACCCAACCGGTCGACTGTTAAGGGATGCAAAATTATATGAGATAGGTGCTGGGACTTCCGAAATTCGAAGAATGTTAATCGGCAGAGAGTTATTTAAAGAGACTTCCTAAACTTTATAACGCAAAGCCAGTTAATAGGTTTTGTTCTAATAGAAATGAGCATTTTGTATGTCGGATATTGCGACGGGGACAAGCCATAAAGAGAAATGTTCGTGGTGTTTAGGAGATGCTAAATATGAACACTATCATGACACTGAATGGGGCGTGCCGCAAAAGGATGATAGAGTTCTATTTGAAAAAATAAGTCTAGAAGGGTTCCAGGCCGGATTAAGTTGGATAACTATATTAAGAAAGCGAAATAACTTCAGGAAAACATTTGATAACTTTGAGCTTGATTCAGTCAGTAGGTACCGCGAAGACCACACTGAAGAAATATTGAAAAACGCTGGTGTGGTGAGGCACCGCGGCAAAATAGAGAGCGTTATAAACAACTCGAAAAGAGCTAAAGAATTGCAAAATGAGTTTGGCTCTTTAGCTGCCTTTTTTTGGTCATTTGAACCCAAAGATAATCCAGAATTATTGGAAATAAGAGGTAGAGAAACCCCTATCCCTTCTTTTTCGAAGGAGTCTGAGGCAATGTCGAAAGCTTTAAAGCAAAGGGGTTGGACTTTTGTAGGACCAACCATCTGTTATTCTTTTATGCAGTCGATGGGATTAGTAAATGATCATGTGGACGTATGTTTTCGTAGAGAAATCGTCACTGATTTAAGGGAAAAATTTAGGCGCCCTTAAGCGTTAATAAACTGAAATATTGCCAATAAAAAAGTGCCAATAATTTCTTGAGGAGTAAAAATGAAAGGTAAAAGAATTACCACGGGGTCGCCTTTCGAGGCTATGGCGGGATATTCTCGTGCGGTAGTAGACGAAGATATCGTCTATATCTCTGGAACCACCGGTTACGACGCTAAAAATGAATGTTACCCGGAAAATGTAAAAGACCAGGCAATAATGGCATTTTCAATCATAGAAGCTGTTCTCAAAAAAGCAGGGAGTAGCTTAGCCAACATGCTGCGAATACGGGTTTATGTGGCTTCAAGGAGTGAATTCGAGGAAATTAAACCGATAATTAAGGCTAATTGTGAGGCGGCCATGCCTGCAAATACGACGATCATATGTGAACTAGCAGAGGCAGAAATGCGAGTGGAATTTGAAGTTACCGCGAAAATTTAGCCATCAAAAACACCTTAAGTCTAAAATTATTCATGCCGCAGAGATAATTAGGCATAAATCTTATCGTTAAACTAGGGAGTACAGCATGACAACGATTTTGATTACAGGCGCTAGTCGAGGACTTGGGCTGGAATTCGCCCGCCAGTTTTACAATGAGGGATGTAGAGTAATTGCGACATGTAGAAATCCCAAGGATGCCAATGCGCTAAATGCAATTGGTGATATCGATGTCCATGCATTGGACGTCACTGACGACAAAAACGTTGCAACCCTTGCAGATAATTTGCGGGGTGAAAATATTGATATTTTGATTAACAATGCGGGTGTTATTGGACAAAGGGATGGGTTTGGCAAACTCGATTACGATATTTGGGCTGAAACGATGGATACAAATGTCTTTGGACCTATGCGGGTCGCGGAAGCTTTCCGAGATAACGTAATGAATAGTGAAAAAAAACAAATGATATTCATAACTTCGCGGATGGGTAGTATCACAGAAGCTGTTCCAAACGCTTATGTTTATAGGTCGTCAAAAGCGGCCCTTAATATGGCTGTCAAATGCCTCTCTGGAGAATTAGCAGAACAAGGTTTGATAGCTGTTCTGTTTCACCCTGGGCACGTGCAAACCGATATGGGGGGGCAAGCAGCTCCTGTTACGCCGCAAAAGAGTATTGAAGGTATGAAAAATCAGATAGTTGGGCTGACACGCGACGACAACGGGCGCTTCTTGTCTTATGATGGCCACCAAATTCCTTGGTGAAGATGTATTAGTAATTTTGAATAGAGGTCTTACATGACAGAATTTAAAAGTTCTTTAAACACTTCGTCAGCAGATTTTATCGCAAATTCAGAAAACATGCAGAGTTTAATTGATGATTTGAGGACGCATGTCGCTAGAGTTAAGCTAGGTGGAGGTGAACGTTCTCAAAAGCGGCACATAGATAGGGGTAAGCTCTTACCCCATGATCGCATTAGTGGATTAATAGACCCAGGTTCACCCTTTTTAGAATTCTCACAGCTAGCAGCCCATGACATGTATGAAAATGAAGCGCCGTCGGCAGGTATACTGACGGGGATCGGAAGAGTGTCTGGTTGTGAGGTCGTCATCATTTGTAACGATGCGACGGTAAAGGGAGGCACGTATTATCCTATAACTGTCAAAAAACATCTTAGAGCTCAGGAAATAGCACAAGAGAACCATCTGCCCGTTGTCTATTTAGTCGACTCCGGCGGAGCTAACTTACCGCATCAAGATGCTATTTTTCCTGATAGAGAACATTTTGGAAGGTGTTTCTTTAACCAGGCAAATATGTCGGCTTTGGGTATTCCTCAAATAGCTGTTGTTATGGGCAGTTGTACTGCAGGAGGGGCTTACGTTCCCGCTATGTGTGACGAGGCAGTAATAGTAAAAGGGCAGGGGACGATATTTTTGGGAGGTCCTCCCTTGGTGAAAGCTGCAACTGGCGAGGTTGTAACCGCGGAAGATTTAGGCGGTGCTGATGTTCATAGTCGGGTTTCCGGAGTGACAGATCATTATGCTAACGATGATCAACATGCATTGGAGATCGCTAGGCAAATTATAAGCACGCTCAACTTTAAAAAAATAAATAAAGATCATCCTTCCTGGGCTGAACCACTTTATGATCCAGAGGAAATATATGGAGTTGTCCCTAAAGATCCCAAAACGACTTATGATATTAGGGAAATCATAGCACGTGTCGTTGATGGGAGCGATTTCAGCGAATTCAAATCGCTCTACGGGGTGACTTTGGTATGCGGTTTTGCAAAAATTTACGGCCAACCGGTCGGAATCTTGGCTAATAATGGTATCTTATTTTCCGAATCGTCGCTTAAGGGGGCGCATTTTATCGAGTTATGCTGCCAGAGAAAAATACCGCTGATTTTTTTACAAAATATTACGGGCTTTATGGTTGGAGAAAAATATGAACGAGGAGGTATCGCTAAAGACGGTGCTAAACTTGTAACTGCTGTCGCCTGCGCCCGCGTTCCAAAGTTTACAGTGATTGTTGGTGGTTCGTTTGGAGCTGGTAATTATGGTATGTGTGGAAGAGCCTATTCGCCGAGAATGTTATATACATGGCCTAACAGCCGAATATCGGTTATGGGAGGTGAGCAAGCCGCAAGTGTATTGGCCACCGTGAAGCGTGACGGAATGGAAGCACGTGGAGAAAAATGGACTGCTGAAGAAGAAGAGCAATTCAAAACTCCTATTCGTCAGCAATATGAGAAGGAAGGGCATCCTTACTACGCCACAGCACGACTATGGGATGACGGCATAATAGACCCGGCTGATACAAGAAAGGTTCTTGGTTTATCAATTTCTGCATCCTTAAATAAACCAATAGAAGATACGAAATTTGGTATTTTCCGAATGTAATTGGGAGCATTCTGTAAAAAAATATCGGCTTATTCAATGTACGTATTCACCCAAATTCTCGATAGACCTTGATGGTATGGAGCGATCACTTTTCATAGGAACGTCCCTGGTGTTATTTTGCCTCATTATGGCTGCTGTTGGGCGCGGGATGGGGGATACATATGCTATCTTTCTTCTTCCATTAAGCCAAGATCTAGGTTGGGACAGATCTAATATTGCCTCTATCTACGCCGTTTATATCGGCGCCATGGGAGTTTTCTCGCCATTATCTGGATATCTTTTTGATCGTTTTGGCAGTCGCTTTATTTATGTTTTTGGGGTTCTTTGTCTTGGGGCAGGTTATTGGGCTGCGGGAAACTTAACTTCCCTATGGCATTTTTATTTAGCGCTTGGACTTTTAACTGGTTTAGGTGCATCCCTAATTTGGCAAGTTCCAGCTCAGAGTCTTGTAAGTAGGTGGTTCGATAAGCAACTTGGGACTGCAATAGCCTTCGTTTATGCCGGTTACGGTTTTGGAATATTAATCTTAGCCCCGATAGCACAGATATTGATTGAAGGCTATGGATGGCGGCTGACATATCAACAATTTGGAATAGTGTTTTTGTGTTTAATACCGATTATCATTTTCATTCCCTGGAAAGTAATAGAGCGGGGTGCACCGAATAATCCAAGACGGACAAATACAGGGCGGGCTGAAGGTGGGCATACTCTTGGCTCTGCAGTAAGATTGCCAGTTTTTTGGATAATGTTTGCAATTTACTTTCTCACGGCGTTTGCAATTTTTGGGGTTAGCGTTCAGTCGGTTGCCTATCTTGTGGAACTCGGGTTTGGCGAACTGGAGGCTGCAGGTGCCTTTGGACTGGCAGGAATGTTATCCTTCGCTGGGATGTTTTTGACAGGGGTAGCTGCGGATAAGTTTGGGAACAGTTTAGTAGCAACAATTAGTTATTTACTCACTATAAGCGGTGTCCTTGGACTGGCCGCTTTGCAATTTTTCCCTTATGAAGGATTAGTGCTCTTTTGGGTAATTCCTTATGGCTTGAGTATGGGCGCGCGTGGACCAATTATCGCTACTCTTTTAGCAAAGTTATTTTCTGGAAAAGGCCTTGGTGCTATTTATGGAATGATCATGATGGGGCAAGGACTAGGTGCTGGGCTCAGCGCTTGGTGTGGGGGCCTTATATATGATTTTACTGATGGATATAATTTAATGTTTTGTATATCGGTGATATCAGCGCTTATATGTATTGCACTTTTTTGGTTAAGTCCGGAAATCCGTTTCGGATATTTAAACTCGCCTTCACGTGCAAAACGGTCGAATTAGTTAAAACCTTAATTTAAATAGGAAGAGATTTATGGCGGATTTACATTTCCTGACAGCAGTTCAGCTTTCCGAAAAAATCAGGAGTAAGAAAATAAGTTGTTTAGAAATGCTCGATTTATTTTTAGCAAGAATCGAAAAGTTTAATCCAAGTCTCAACGCTATCATTTACTTGGATAAGGAGGCAGCTAGAGCGAGAGCTAAAGAGGCAGACGAAGCTCTAGCTAAAGGAGATTCATGGGGAGCACTACATGGTGTTCCAATGACTGTGAAAGAGAACTTTAATATTGCTGGTCAACCCTCCACTTGGGGCGTGCCGAGTCTCAAAAATAATATAGCCAAAGAAGATGCGCTTTCAATTAAACGCATGAAAGCGCTTGGTGTTAATTTTTTTGGTAAAACAAATGTCCCACTCATGCTCTCGGATTGGCAGAGTTTTAATGAAATTTATGGCACCACGAATAATCCGTGGGATTTAAATCGGACACCTGGAGGATCGTCAGGTGGGTCCGCTGCTGCTCTGGCAGCTGGTATGACAGGATTGGATGCGGGCAGTGATATTGGAGCCTCTATTCGAAATCCAGCCCATTATTGTGGCGTATTTGGACACAAGCCGAGTATGGGTATTTTGCCAACCGTGGGCTGCGCTTTCCCCGGCAGTCACGTGCCACCTGATATATCTGTTATCGGTCCATTGGCTCGCGGCGCTGAGGATCTTCGTGTCGCGACACTAGCTATGGCTGGTACTACAGGGCGAACATCAACCGGAAAGCACTTAACTCTCCCAGATTGCACAAAAACAAAATTAAATGACTTTAAAGTGGGAGTGCTTTTGGAGGACCAGAACTGTAAGCAAGATAACGAGTTGACGGATTGCATTCAGGGCATGGTTGATAAATTGGCTAAACTCGGGTGCAAAGTTGTGGAAAAGGCGAGCCCGATAAAAGATACAAAAAGATCACATCTAGTTTATCTTATGCTGCTACGGGCAGCGACTGGAAGCCGATTAAGTGGTGAGGAATTAGCTAAATCTGCAGAAAGAGCTCTATCGGCCGACCCTGATGATTTCAGCTACAAAACAGTTGTGGATCGAGCTGTTACGATGACACACAAGGATTGGTTGGCTTGGAATGAGGAAAGAGAATTGCTTCGCCGTGAATGGGATGTATTCTTTGAAGATTACGATCTTTTGATAACACCCGTGGCGGCCTCTGCAGCATTCCCCCACGATCAAGTAGGTGACCGAGCTGACCGAACAATTCCTATCAATAATGGAAATCAACCAACAGTCGATCAGCTTTTTTGGGCCGGACTTCCAGGCGTAGTTTACTTGCCTGCCACAGCAGCCCCGGCCGGGTTGACTGGGTCTGGTCTGCCCGTTGGCATTCAAATTATTGGACCGTATTTGAACGATCTTAAGACGATAGAGTTCGCCAAGTTAATTGAAAGGGAAATCGGCGGCTTTGTGCCACCTGCAGGCTATGAATAATGACTAAAATTACGCAAGTGGAAATACACGAATTTGGCTTTGATGTCCCAAATCTAGGGAATCTGACAGGAGCAGACTCTGTTGGTGCAATAGGTTATATGAAAGGAGCAGTCTCCCTAATAGAAAAATTTGCGCTAGTAATCATCACCGAAGATGGTTGCCGAGGGGAATATGTTACTCACTGGTGCAGTACACCATCTACCTGCGCTCAAGCGAAGACCCTGGCTCCGAAACTTATAGGGCGTCACGCGGAAGAACGAGAAGGTATATACGACGATATGAAGCGTGAACTTAGGCAATTTGATCATATGGGACAGGGACCAATAGATATCGCACTCTGGGACTGGGCAGGCAAACAGCTGGATTGTTCCGTGAGTGTCTTGCTGGGGGGATACCGGAAAAAATTACCAGCTTATGCTAGTACATACCACGGCGATAGAAATGGTGGTCTTGATTCTAAAGAAGCTTTTGCCGACTTTGCAGAGCATTGCTTCGACTTGGGATACCGTGCATTTAAGATACATGGTTGGAATGAGGCTGATGCGGCTGAGGAGGCTGAAAATGTTTTGCATGTAGCCAAAACGGTAGGTCACAAAATGACTTTAATGCTTGATCCAGCGTGTGAACTAAAAACATTTGCCGATGCACTTTATGTTGGGAGGGCATGTGATGAAGGTGGGTACTTTTGGTACGAGGATCCTTTTAGGGATTCTGGAGTCTCTGCATTTGCGCATAAACGTCTAAGAGAAATGATAAAAACACCAATTCTTCAAACTGAACACATTAGAGGAGTAGAGCCAAAAGCCGACTTTCTGATTGCTGGCGGTACGGACTTTCTCCGTATGGATCCCGAATATGACATGGGCATTACGGGGGGGCTGAAAATAGCGCATTTAGGTGAAGCTTTTGGCATCGATGTAGAGGTTCATGCATGTGGCCCAGCTCATAGGCATATAATGAGCGCAATGCGGAACTCAAATTTTTATGAAGTTGCTTTGGTGGGGCCGGATTGTCCGAATGCTGTCCCTCCGGTTTATGCATGTGGTTACTCGGATCAGCTTGATTGTGTTGATGGTGATGGTTGTGTAGCAGTCCCCGATGGACCTGGATTAGGTGTTGTCTATGACTGGGATTTCATAAAAGCAAACCGTGTAAATAAAACCGTGTTTGGCGGTTGAGACCAAAAGTGTTAGAGAGGATGCATTATAGGAAAACGTGGCTTAAGCTGCTTGGAGTAAGAAGGAGAGATGCAAGCAACATTAAATATATCAGGGGCAACTAAAGTCTTTGGGTGTATTTCTGACCCAATAACTCATGTGCGCGCGCCCTCCGTATTTAACCCTCTTTTCGAGAAACATGGCATCGACGCGGTTATGGTTCCCTTGCACGTTCCTGCAAGTGGTTTATCAGATTTTATCAAGGGTTTGAAAATGATGCCAAACTTTGGGGGGATGTCGATAACTTTACCTCATAAGGTTCCAATAATGGAGTTTTGCGATGAAATTGGCCACCAAGGTAAACTTGTAGGAGCAGTAAACTATGCGGCCTTCGACAAAAATAGACGATTAATTGCTGACAATTGTGATGGAAGGGGGTTCGTTTCCGGATTATTGGCGGCAGGATATCAGGTGGCTCAGCGGAAGATTTTGATGGTAGGCGCCGGGGGAGCGGCAAGAGCAATAGCCTTTTCTCTAGCAGACTCTGGTGTGTCCCATTTGAGCATTGCCAATAGAACTAAGTCGACCGCTAAAGAATTAGCAAACTCGGTGAGTGATGCATATCCCAATGTCAAAATAGATTGTGCTTCCTCGGACCCAAGGGGTTTTGATATCGTAATAAACACAACGTCATTGGGGTTAAACGAGAGTGATAATCTACCCTTCGATCCAGAACTTCTAATCTCTTCGCAAATCGTGGCTGAAATAATTATGAACCCTGAAGAGACAAGAATATTAAAAGCCGCAAAAAAGGTTGGTTGTAATATTCACTATGGTAGACCTATGTTTGATCATCAGGTTGCAATTCAAGCACAGTTATTTGGGTATAATATTTCTATTTAACAATACCTTAGATATAAAATTCCTAACTAATATATTAAGTTGAGACTTAAATAAACCGGTTGGAGCAAATGCGGAAATCTTTTGACAATGGATGACTATGCCTTCAGTTAATCAAAGCAACGCCAATGCTAAAGGTATTTTTTGGCAAGTCGCTGGCATGTTATTTTTTGGCTCTATGGACGCGGTTTCAAAACATTTAACGTCGACACTACCTGTTGTAGAAATACTTTGGGTAAGATATTTATTTTTCGCCGTATTTGGGTTTTTACTGGCAGTACTCCACTCAGGGCTGGGCGGCCTAAAGACTTCAATTCCATTTCTTCAGGCAGGACGAGGTCTAGCTTTAGTTTTTGAAATAATCCTTTTTACTTACGCGTTTAGGTATATGCCGCTAGCTGACGCACATGTAATGGCGGCCTCAGTTCCACTTATAGTGCTGGTCCTTGCAGTTCCAATACTTAAAGAAAATGTTGGTCCCCGACGTTGGATTGCTGTTATCATTGGTTTTTTGGGTGTGTTGGTAATCCTGAGGCCAGGCTTTGGCGAATGGCAACCAATATTACTGTTGCCTCTCACAGGTGCGTTAGGATTCGCTGTTTACCTCGTTTTGACGAGGATGGTAGCTGCGTTTGATAGTGTTGGGACATCTGCTTTTTATACCGGGATAGTTGGCCTTGCAGTATTGACTATTTTCCTGCCATTGGAATGGAAACAACCTTCGATGGAGGAATGCGGCTGGCTTATTGTAGCTAGCGTGCTTGGCCTATGTGGTCACATCAGTGTTATCAAGGCTTTATCTATGGTTGAGGCCAGTATGCTTCAGCCATTCTTTTATGTGGTATTGGTTTGGGCCACGTTTTTAGGGTTTGTAATCTTTGGTGACGTCCCAGATCTAATCACTATCGGAGGGGCATGCATAATCGTTGGGAGTGGACTTTATGCTTGGCACAGAGAGCGAGTTAATCTAAATCAAAAATAAGCATTGAGTTCATAATTGAGTTGCATCAAGGGAACAACTTTTTGCTAAATAATCAAGGGTTTGTTGATTCCGAAATTACCTCTTATATCTAAAACCATTACTATTGTTAAGGTTTAGCGTGTATATTCTCAATATTTGAAGCGATAAAATACTTTGAATTGGGGCTT
>Ga0160423_10002232_pt1 | contig 16244 bp, 25 predicted proteins | sample CRUFie14St8metaG_FD_108191 | JGI IMG/M metagenome (GOLD analysis project Ga0160423, IMG submission 108191) | Marine microbial communities from the Costa Rica Dome - CRUD Field 142mm St8 metaG | ecosystem: Environmental > Aquatic > Marine > Oceanic > Photic zone | place: Costa Rica: the Eastern... | reverse complement strand
CTATGGCTTAGGATGCAGGACGGTGGACAAATGTCTGGCAACTACGTGCGTGCTATCATGGCTGAAATCGAAGAGGAATGCTTGCCCGAAATGGAGGACTCAGAATGAAGACATGGATGGTCAGGGCGTGGTATGACGCCCGTAATGATGAGGTCTTCATGGATGAAATGCCCAATCGAGAATTCATTTTCGCAACAGAAGAAGAAGCCCTTGCTTTCAAAAAAGCATTCAATGAGAAATACCGAAATCACGGTGGCTGGGAACCTAACAAAAACAATTGGGGGGCGAATTGGGTCCCCGGCTCACCTGCCGAGGGACCTTATGAGCGCAGGGTAGAAACCGAGAGGTCCGTTGAAGAGGCGTTAACACGCGCATCCAACGAAGCATACTCCTGGGGAATGGAAGAGGAGGAAGAATAATGGCTAAGAAAACCTTGAACCAACTGCGGGGCGATTTGACACGTCTCTCCATGCGCATTGACCAACTCTCCAAAAACTACTCTATTCGCCTTGAGCGATTGAAGAAGGATAAGGAAATGCTGGAGGGCTTGAAAGACTCTATTCAAGACCTCAAGGACGAGCGAAAGGATTTGAAGGAAGCAATCGAGGACATGGAGGCTGAATCATGGCGATGAAGGAAATGAATCAGCCATCCTGGTGGTTGAATTACTACAAGATGTGTTGCAAAGACCTGTGCAAGCGCATTCGGCAATACCTTGAAGGCGACCTCGATGCTGGTGTTCTTACGACTCTCGTTGAAGGTGTTGAATCGACCCTCAATGACATGAAAACGGAGGACTGAAAATGTACGAAACCTATCTGACAATTGGCCTTGCTATCTATGGACTTGACCGCCTGGTGAATTGGTATCACCTTTACACCCTGCGCACATTGGGAGAGGACTACCTCTTCCCCGATGCTGACCCAATTCGCACTTCTTCTTTGGAAGCGTTTGACTACGAGGGAGAGGAGGAGGAAATCCCACCTAACTGGGAGTACGAGACTCCTGAAGAGGAGGAAGCACCTGTCGCCGCCCCTGCGTTTGACTATGCCGAAGAAGAAGTGGAGGTTGAGCAAAAACTTGACTGGCAAGCCAACACCACCGCCGACCCGGAACATCTCGCGAAAGAGACGGCGAGTGTTCCCCTGGAAGGAAGCATGGGCGAATTTAGTGGACAAGGCGTTTATTCAAGGTGCCAGGCCCTCACCAAATCTGGGGCTCAGTGCAAGAATAAGCCAACTTACCCCACCACCAAGTACTGCCGTACTCACGAGGAGTAAAGGGTACCTTTATGGTCTGAGCGCAACACAGGTGATACCATGAAAAAGCGAATGTTGTACCTTTGGAAGGGAACGGAGTTGAAGGCGGCAATGGCCTTTGACACAAAAGCAGAATTGGTTGTCGTGGCGAAGGCTTTGAAGCCCCTTGAAGGCTACAACCTGACTGTGGGTGAAATTGATGTTTGAGGTCGTTGAAGGCGAATTGTGGTGGCAAAACAACCACATTTCTCAATCGAAACTTGACCTGTTCAACAAGTGTCAGTTGGCCTGGTGGTTCCGCTACGTCCAGAAAATCCGAAAGCCGTCTAAACTTTGGCTACCTCAAGGTAGTGCTACGCACGTCGGTGTGGAAAACTTCCTGGACGACCTCAAGGGTGATGGTGTCAAAGACCTGACCCACTACTTTCTCCTCATGGAGATGTACTGGGATGAAAACTCTGACTTGATTCTCAACAAAGACGGGGTGGAAATGACTGCGGAAGAAAAATACCGCGCCTTGCAGGATGCCCAGCATTGGTTTCGGGGTTTCTACGAGAACACTCACAAAGACCCAACCGTTGGGGGCCTGGACTTGCGAGAAGTCACTGGGACAGAAGTCGAGATGATGCGAAAGGTAGACTGGGGGGACCGTGATGGCCCCGAAATCTATGTGCGTGGGAAAATCGACATGGTGCTTGACCTGGATGGCCCTGTTGCAAAATTGGCCGACCTCAAGACCTCCAGCCCTAACAAGTCCTACGCATGGACGCCTGACAAGGCTCGACGTAAAATCCAAGCAACTGCTTACGGCTTCATCGTCGGCAAGCCTGTGGAATTTGACTACATCGTTCTCCCCAAGGAGTCCCGTTTCACGAAGTGGGGTAATGACGTCAAGGAACCTGCACAGGTTGTCCCTTACCGAGTCACTACGACTCGCAATGAAGTGGACTACGAAATGTTCCTCAACAACCTGCATGACTTCGTTAAGACAGTAGACTTGGAGAACGAGTACGCCGGGTTTAGGCCCTACGCTACGGGATTGATTGACCCCAAGTGGGGCAACGATTGGTGTGGGCAACTGTGCGACTACAAAGCAGAGTGTGAAGCCAAACATAATGGAGGCTGACACGTGCCGTTTTGGGACCCCTATTTCGGCTGGGACTATCATGCGATGGGACAGGCCGCATTTGTTTTGGTTGGTCTCGGACTATTCTTGGGATTGTTTGGTGCTACTGAGCACAACGATGCCTTCTACCTCTACCGGGGTATTTGGGCATGGGGTGAGCGGAACACCGTGGCAGTCTTGGGAGCCAGCATAGTAGGATTCGTAGCCGGTTTCTACTATTGGAGAATGCAAGGAGGCGATTTTTGATGAAAGCAGTATTTTTGTGGAAGGACATTGATTCACCAGAGACGATTGACTCTATGCTCCCGCTCTGCCAGGAGAAAGCAAGGCAACTCGGATGGGAGGGCGACCTCAAGTTGTTCACCGAAGGATTCGGTGGTGGAACGTCCTTTGACAACCTAATTGCCTCTTCTGCAAACCTGACAGGTGTCATAATGCATAACGTGGGCAAGTGGCATGGTAAAGGAACCAAACTACTCCAGGACCTGCAACCTCTCAAGGACCGGGATATTCCAATCGCACTCGCCCTCATCGACTACGATGTGGTAAGCACTGATGTTCTCCGCATTGTGGCTGATTCTGACACGTACCATTCTCGCCTTCGCTCTCATTCCATTCGTGTGGGTATGAAGAAGCGTAGTGGTGGTCGACCACCCTATGGCATGTCCTACAACGAAGAGGGGAAGTTGGTTCAGAATGAAGACTGGGAGAAGGTTGTCATCGTGTTCAACCTTCACCGAGGAAACATGCCCATCTCTGACATTGCTCGAATGACGGGACTTACGGGGCGCAAAGTGCGCCAGGTCTTGGACACCCACGCTAAGAGATTCAATTCCGCATGAAGAGAGAGTTAGCCCCTCTCCCTGCACGAGAAATTACTCCTCTTGCTCTACGCGATGCTTGTACAAGAGCGTAGATACCGAGGCCAGCGAGGATGATTCCTCCAGCCCCACCAGTGATGTTTCCAAAACGGAAACCAGAACCATAGCGTTCACTCAATTCTTTGGTGTAGTCATCGGATAGTCCGAGTTTTCGTGCATTTGCTTTCCAGGCCAGGAGGGTTTCTTGCAATCCCTGGTTAAGGGCATGAGCATTGCTTCGCAATGGAGTGACTTCTGCCGAGTAAGCCTTGATTAACTCCTCATACTGCACTGCCTTTCTTCGTAGTGCTGTCTGCTCCTCTTCTGTCATGTACTTCAAAGCCGTACTGTTGGAAAGAGTCTCGTTGGTACTCTCCAAAGTCTTACGAGCATCCACAATCAATTGTTCTAACTTGTAGATTTCTGCATTGACAACACCTATGGATTCATAGATAGCATCTGCCTTTTTCTCGTAGGCACCGAGGGAGGCAATCCTCTCTCTCGTAACCTTCTCGAACCCAGTGTCCCACTTGATTGGGGCCACCATCATGCTTGCATCCTTGAAAGGAGGTAGCATAGTGCCATTCTTTGCAATGAATTTCGACTTGTAAAGCGCAATGTAGTGGGCCTGGTCTGTTCTACCAAGTTGCTTCAATGATTCTGCTTTAGCATCCTTGTAGAGGTCGAGGTCAGTAGGGTATTGATTGGTCTCCCCATCAGCGCGAGTGTTAGCATACTCCCACAAGTCGTTGCTGACACTGATAGGGTGTGCTTCCTTGGGGTAGCGTCGTTCTGCCTCCATAGAGGGTTTGTAGCGTGCCAGGAGTTCATCAACGTAAGTCATCAACGATTCCTCCACGATTTGATTCCTTCAACTGCCCCGCCAAGAACCATCATGCCTCCTGGGATTCCAAGAATGACTTTGCGATACCTTTCAGGGATTCCACTGTCATTTGCTCGATAGTAGCCGAGGATAGTAGAAAGACTGAGTGCGCCCACATCGCGCATAATTTTGAATACGCTGTCAGGAAGTCTGTTAATTTGGGCATAGCCTACTCCACTTACGGCAACATAACCGAGTTTGGCCGCTAAGGGGGTCATTCCTTGCTTTTCCGTAGTAGGATTCAGAATGTCACCCACGGTATGCCCCAAAGTAAATCCGCCACCGAGGGTAAATGCAGGCCACGTAACATAGGGCACCACAGTCCCGACGGTTTCACCAAGATTCTCAAGAGAGGCTTTAGCCTCGCCCAGAGTGTTCATTGCGCCAATTGCAGTGCCTAACATCTCTGGTTCCTCCTCAAGTGGTATTTCTCCATCGTCGTCTTCTGCTCTCCATCGGTGTACTACCTTGACTTTCTTAGCGTGCCTGTTCATTCAATCACCCTTAGCCGCAAGAATCAGAAGAGCCCCTGCGCTAAGAGATGCAAATTGAGCGGTGTAAGTGGGGCGGTCGATTGCTTCAGAAATCAAATTCAAGACCCTCTTGTGTCCTGGAAACTTCAATCCAGCGTACATAAGGCCGACTCCGCTCCAGAAAACGAGACCTCGATTCTTGGAAACCCAAGAAGCCTGGCCAGTTCCCATGCGCATAATTTTTCCCTGGTCCATGACTACCCCATCCCGTTCTTTTTCTTAGAGGTATCTACCCCTTCTAAGTGCTTTAACGATACCTGCCCCCAAAACAATGGAGTACACGAGAGCACTGCCACCCAAAAGTTGTCCCTTACTGAATTTGAACGATGGACTGATGTTCAATGCCTGTCCTTCGCTCACGTCAACTTGTGAAAGAGAGAGGGTTCTACCAGAAGTAAGGCCATAACTGCCACCCTCAGTCCCTGTCGTGTTAATGGGTACTCTCACAGTTGTTTTCATTGCTGGAGGTGAGTCGGGTGACGAACTGCTGGTAATTCTGAAGTTGTTGTAGAGAGTGCAGGTCTGTACGATTTGCCTATGGAAGACCTGCCCATATCCGTCTTGTCCTGGACCCTCAAATGGGAATGCGTCTACTGCCATTCCAGGAACCCTGAAGGTTTGGCCACTGACTGATACTTGCACTCTGGGGTCGCTAACGTAGTTTGCACCGACATTGCCCTTGGGCTTAAACATGAGGTGGAAAGAAGGAACGTCGAAAACAGGGGACTCTTGCATTGAATTCAAAGCACCTACGCTGGATAGGAAAGCGTGAACCGAATGGACGTCTGCTGTGTCATTAACAGAGAAGTTGGAAATCACCGTACTCTTATCGCTTAGAACGTAGGTGTTTAGCAGAGAGTTAGCAATTCCCTTCTGACCATCGCTCAAAAACGACGGGAATTCTATCGTAGGCATGAACGCTTGGCCATTACTCAGCACTGCACACGCACCGAGAAGACCCATGTACTGGTCGTAATAGTTGCCGTAAGTATAGGGGACTTCCCAATTGTCTTGACCATACCGGGCGTTGGCACCCCACTTTCCTACTGTCTCTTCCAAGACTTTCTTGAAGTCGCTCATTAGCAAAGTTTCTGGTGAGTTTGAGTAATGCTCAATGGCCTTTCCAAAAATTTCAGTCCACGTGCTAACGTAACTACGGTTAGTCAGTCCCGTAATTGGAACATTTTGACCCATAGTACTGAATGTCTGGTTGTTTGCAAGGAACCTTCCCATTGCGGTATTCCCGCTGGTACTTGCAGAAGTGATGTAGTTTGCAACCAGGACTGGTACTCTTTTCTTCATAAATTCCTTTGCGGCGGCAATGGTTGAATTCGGGATAGCAAGAGCGTAGAGAGTAGAGGTATAGCGGGAGCCCTCTCCTCGGAAAATATTCTCTTCAAGGTCACTCGGAAGGTCAAGTGCGTTGATTGCACTGCTGACTGAATAATCGGAGTAAAAGAATTCCTTGTGCTCTCTACGTCCTGAGTAGGCCCACAGTGCTCTTGCTTTGTCTTGTGCAGTCGCATCCCCATTGAACGGGCCCAAGTACTTTCGGTAGTGCTCTGCATTGCTCCTCAAGTTTGCGTTCGTACCACTTGATACCTGACTCACACCTCGTGTTTTTCTCAGGTACGGGGAGAAAGACTCCTTCTGAAGATAGCGAATCAAGCGTGGGTCACTGGGCCTTCCGTACTGATTAAACATCCCTCTCCAAGAAGAGTACCCTTGCTGGGCTCTCACGATGTCATCGCTCTTGACAAAGTGCTCTTCATTGACTCCCCACGCAGATTCAAGCACGAGCGCATAGTGGTATTCAGCCTTATTTTGTGTGGCGAGCCACGACTTAAGTTGAGGGGAGTTTGCAATTTCAGTGCGGTACATTGACTGAATATTCTTGTTCCCAATGCTTGGATTATCTACTTGCGAGTAGATAGGCACGTGAGGGAGGTATTGAGAAATGAAACTCCTTGCTTGATTTGCATTAACCTTCACGCTACCTATGAGAATACCACTGGTACTGGTAAGGGCTCCAGTTTTCATGTCAGCAGTGTGGAGGTACAACTTTGTGCTTGGAAGCCCTCCAGCATCAACCCCCATATCCGATTGAATAACTACCCGATGTGTAAGGTAGTGGTACCAGAAGACATTGGGATTTCCAGGTTGGAGTGCTTTCAGTTGCATGGATGCCAGGCGGTCTCCGACGAGGAGGTTTCCTGTACTCAATTGGTACTTGAAGTAGATGAAGTCATGAGGGACTGCTATTGTCCCCTGAGATAGATGCTCCAATGCTCTTCTTGTAATATTTCTACCCCAACCATACCTTGTGTCTTTTTTGTAATTGCTACCGATGAGGTTTCGCAAGAGTCCATGATAGGCTCCATGCCATTTTCCGATGCTATCAAATGCAGTTGGGTTGCCTAATTTTATGGTGGCATCAAAGGTGGCCTCGTCGCCTTTGAGAGTGTTGACATAGTACTCTTTCATTTCTGTGTACAAGTTTCTTCTTGCAATCCAGGAGTCGTCCATGTCAAAAGCAAGGAACATGATTCCAACAAGGGGAGAGGCATGCCACGTACTTTTGAAGTTGAGCGGAAAGTAGGGGCAGTCGTAGGTTGGGGATTGCTCAAGAAATTCTCCTGCGGAATTAAGCCTCGTAATGAAGTCCTTACTCAGTTGCTCACCATTGAGAATGGCCTTTGCGCTTTTCACTGTTACACTTCGTGCGAACCCAGAGATTTCTTTACGAGCATCGTTCACTTTGGTAGATGCACTGACAATGGCATTTGCGTGTTTGAGCGTGATTGGGCGCATGTCATACCCTTGAGGGTTGGCATTGAACGCATCAACAAGTGCCTGTCCATCTGTGTAGTGAGTAGCGTAATACCCGCTTCCATAGGTCAATTCAAACCATGGTCTGAGGTCCTGGTACTCGTTGTCGAGCATGTCAAACACGGCCCCTTCGGGCACTTGCATGTTTCCTCCACTGATGACATAGGTGGCGTACTTGAGAGTGATGTCGTATTTTGCTATTCCTTTAACGTAGTTGTCGTAGGCTCTTGCCGCCTCTGCTTCATACCCCGATGGAGCCGGGAAAGAAAGAGGGAAGGAAGAGTAATTGCTCATTTAGGACACCTCACTGTTGTGGTGGGTATTGTCCTTGAGGCATCTGTCCGTAGCCCATTTGAGGCTGTTGCGCTGGTGGTAGCCCCAGAGTACCTCTGAGGAGAGAGGAACCAAACCCACCGAGAGCGGCACCGATTCCTGGACGTTGTGGTTGCATCTGCCCCATCATTTGTTGTTGGTACATTTGCTGTTGCATCATTTGTTGCTGTTGCATCTGTCCCATCATCTGATTTTGGTGGTGTCCGTTCATGAGGTTCATTGCCTGCATGTCGTTCTGCTGGACTTCCATTTGAATTTGTTGCATTGGGACGACCTTAGCGAGTTGAGCGTCGATGTTCTCTTGTGTAATCGAACTGTAAGTAGCGAAATCAGCGTGCTCTTTGTTGACTTTCAACGATGGAACCATGTCCGAGTTGATAAGTGCAAACAATTCTTTCCTGACTACCAGTGCAATGGTGTTCATCATTTCTGCCATGAAGTTTGGATAGTGGAGGAAGAAAAGGGAGACTTGATTGGGGTGAGCGGCCATGAGTTGGTAGAGGAGTTGAACCTGGTCTTCGTTCTTCATGCCATTGGTTGCATTGTCAATCATATTCACGCCCATTTGAGCCAGACCAGAGTCTTGAGCCGCTTGTGCAAAGAGTTGTGCTTGTGCTTGTGAAGGTCCGCCTCCCACGCCGTTAGGCATGAGAGAATTTTTACTTTGGTTGCCACCACCGAACAGTGCCATGACCTTATGCAAGAGACTCTATGTCTTCAATGTAACTATTGTACAGATTCTTCTTGAGCGGCCTTTTCCACCATTTTGTAGTACTGTTCTACGCTCATGTTACTACCCAATGTAGTGTTCTGAGGCATGGTATTGGCAAGAATACGGTTGTCGAAGACAATCATGGTAATGTCATTGTCACCCGTGACTGGATTCTTGTAGTGGATAATGGGCAAACCATCACGCTGGGCCTCAATAAAGGCAGGTGTCCACTTGACGATAAGAGGGTGTTCCTCTTTCTTCGGGCCTTTCTTGATTGGGACAAACTTGACCCCCTTCTTTTTCATGGCCTTGAAGAACCCTCTCTCATTTTCTTGTGCCTCCTGCTCAAGCCATTCCTGAAGCAAGTGGTAAAGTTGCATCGCTTGGGGGCAGTAAGTACCGTTGAGTTGTCTACCACTGCCCTCCAAAACACCTGTCCAGGGGCGGAAAGGTCGAGGTTGCATGGTCGAAGGGTCACGGAAGTATTGGTTGAAGAGGTCACCATAGTCCATTTGTCGGCAGTCTACCCCTGTGATAACGCACCTGAAGGGTGTGCCACTGTATCTGTAACCCAAGAAACCAGTCAGTCGCTTTGTAGGCTTAAGCGTCTTTCTTGCCCTCTTGATGTTTTCCTTCCTTGCCTTAACAGGGTCAGGGTGAGAACTGAACTCAAATTCAATGACGGGCATTACTGCGTCCCAGTCTACATTTCGGTTCTGTGGGAGACTTCCCATCAGTGCTGTCATTCGTTCTTCATTCGTCATAGGTCATTGAACCCCCTCATCAGTGCGTCTTCCACATTCCAGCCGACCGTGGCCGACATAGCATCCACCCGCACAGGTATGTGCAGGCGTTGTAGGTCAAAGAGGTATTCCCTAAAAGGGGCAAAAATGGGGTGTTCTGAGATAAGACCCCTTTCCCACTGAGAATAACCCTCTTCATCTAACCATAAGTCTGCCTTGTTTGCGAGTATTAAGATTCGCTTTGGCCTCCAGTGGCGAGCACGAAACCTACTGAGTAGTCCAATCCCCTTGGGGGCTTTACCTTTCTTGAGATGATTTACGATGTAACCTACTGCTACCTGGTTATCTGTGTTGTTTCTATCCAGCAAGTGTCGGTGGTCAATGACAATGACGAGCGTGTTTATCCTTCGCTTATACATGTCCTGGAGCCACATTGGCATGTACTGGTGATGTCCACCGATGTCACGTGTCACAATGGTCTTGTGTAGCCCCTCTGACCTCACTCTTTTGGGGGATTTTGTAGGGAGTTTATAGTGCTTAGAGAGAAACCTTTTGTGATGATGTGTTCTGTCGTTATCGTCAAGTGGGGCTACATAACCCTCGGTCAGTAATTGGCGGTCTAACGTAGTCTTCCCTGCTTCGCTACATCCATATACTCCTACGTTGTGTGTTATGAACTTCCCGAAGTAGTCCGTAACCTTCCAGAATCCGTGTGCTACCACAATGAGCCCAGCACTCATGGGGTCTACCAAAGACTCACCCCAATAGCCAACTTAGGAGGCCAGCACTATCGGTGGTTTTGTAAATGATGTAGTCGGTAGTAAATGCCGCTCCGGCGGTTAGGGCACAAGCGATTCCGCCATAGATGTACGCTTTGACCTTGAAAATTCTCCACTGCCATGTGTTTCCAATGGCGATTGAACGCATCAAAGAGTCCTGCTGGTCGTCGTAATCATCTCGGAAAATAACTCCCATCCTATCACCTATGTTGCCAGCACCTATTTCCTTCTTTCACCTTTCTTGAGCATTGTGCGCCTTTGGCAGTAGTGCCTGTGCAAATCACAGGCTCTCTGCCGCTTGCTCCAGAGCCTGGGCCTCCTCCAGAATCTGTTGGTCTTTCGTTCCTTGAGGTTGCAGATTCAAAATGTTCTGCGACTCGGAGGAGGAGGTCTGTTGCACGGGAGAGTCGAGAGTGAGTTTCGGTCCAACCGGAATCCCCATGATTCGGTGGCGGTCGATACCCAGACTTTCTGGAGTCAGTGGGGTCTGTTGCACTTGCTGTGTCTGCTGTCCTTGAAGGGCTTGAATTTGAGCCATCAACTGGTTGATAGTGTTCAAGTTTCCCGCCAGCACCTCAGACTCTTGGGGAGTAATCACATTGTCTGCCATTGCATTTTGCATGTTGGCTTGGTAAATGTTCATTTGCTGACCAAGGACCGACTCAAGTTGAGCCTTTTCTTGCTCAAACTTCAAGTGGGCCATCCGGCGACGATTTGTGTTTCGCATTCTCTTGAGTTGTCTACGATGCTGTGAGGAGTCCTCAAACATTGCTCGGTAAATGAAGTAAAATGCCGCTTGGACTGAGAACCCAGCAAACCCGTAGAACAGTGCAGATTCGTAGGCACTGTTGAAGTGACTCCAGTCCCAGTTGACGTACAAAAGAATACAGAATGCCAGTAGCACTGCCTGGAACAGCATTGTCCCCAAGAGGCGCAACTCGGACTCCCTCTGCTTCTCTCGGTACTCCCGCATCTCTTCGCTTTCCTCTCCCACGCCGAACATCATGGTGTCCAGCAACGGGTTATTTCCAATAGGTACTACCATCTCAAATCAACTCGTCAATCTCCGGTTCTTTGGCCGTAATCACGTCATCAATGCGCAAGACCATAACTGCGGTTTCTGTTGCAGAATCCATTGCTTGACGCACGACCTTCTCCGGCTCAACTACTCCTTCTTTGACCATGTCACTGACTTCACCTGTATAGACGTTTAGGCCAAAAGTGGAGTTTTTGTCATTTGCATGGGCCTGACGAAGGTCCATGAGTTTGTCAATCGGGTTGTGTCCTGCATTTTCAGCAAGAGTGCGAGGAACAATCTCCAGAGAGTCAGCGAAAGCGTCGATAGCAAGAGACTGTCGACCACCTACTTGAGCGGCGTAGAGTCTTAGGCTCTTAGCCATGTGGACTTGCGGTGCGCCACCGCCAGGAACAACTGCTCCCTCCTGCTTTGCGACCCATACCACGCCCATTGCGTCATCCATTGCACGACGAATCTCCTGTGCTACTTCTTCGGTAGGTGCACAAATGATGAGAGATGCGGCCTCGTCATTTGGGGTGTCACGTAGTAGCATAAATGGGGACTGCCCCTCTTGGATGTGCTCTTCAATACTACCAGCGACTCCCAAGTCTTCGTCTTCCAAGTCCTCATAGCCAGAAACAATCAGTCCGTTGGTTGCATCTGCGATGGCTTCCAAGTTGGAAGCGGCACAACGTCGAGATGCAATGACACCCTTACGGGCAAAGTACTCAGCGAGCCACGGCTCAATGTCCTTGGTAGTAAGAACAACATTTGCCCCGCACTTGATGATGTGGTCTGCCATGTCCTTGAGTTTGTTTCTCTTTCCTGCCTCGTACTCTTCTGCCTCGGCGTACGAATTCAGGTTTAGGTTAACGCCCTGGCCAAACTGAGACAATTCAAGGCTACCGTCAATGAGTGCAATTTTGACACCTGTCAGTTTGGTCGGCATGGCACTGTGCATTTTCTGTCTACCGACCACAATGCCGTTCGGAGAAAACGAATCAGAAATCGGGGAGCCCGTCCTGGTCATGATATGGACGGCTTCTGGGCGGGAGGCGTCGACAACAGAAAGGCATAGGGAGGCGAGATGCTCTTTCTCTCCTTCTGCGCTCTTCCCAGTCATTGCGGTCATTGCAACTTTCTTGAGGTAGTCCTCGCTCGTCTCCATGACGATGTTAGGAAGAACCTCCTTAGCGTGACGAACGGCTTCTCTGTACCCTTCAATGATAGTTGTAGGGTGAACGCCGCTTTCCAAAAGCAATTCTGCTTTCTTGAGCAATTCTGCCGTCAGGATGATTGCCGTAGTGGTACCATCGTAGCACTGTTCTTCTTGAGTACGTGCCACTTCTACGATTTTACGAGCGATGGGAGAAACAAAGTTGGTATTGCGGAGGATGGTAGCCCCGTCATTGGTAATTGTGACCCTCATTCCTTGGTCTACGAGCATTTTGTCGAGCCCCTTTGGGCCAAGAGTGCTCCTAACCAGGCTGGCCACTGTCTTGGCGTGTTCAATGTTCACAGACAAAGCACTTTGGCTCTGTTGTTGTGTTGCATCCGTAACTGTCATGTTTGTTATGGTGCTTGGGAGTGACGATAAAGGAAACGGGCCTTAGACGTTCGTAGCCCCAGAAAACTCGCTAAGAGTTTTCAGATGCTCATAAGCGCATTTCACAATGTTGTACTCACTTTGTGTTGCACTACTTGTGTCGTAAGTCATCGTGTAGTACTGAGACTCTATCGGTGCGCTTCCATTTGTCTTTGCACTGGCACTGAAGTAAGTTTTGACTTCAAACTTAACAGACCACCCGGTGGAGGTGTCGAAAACCGTGAGGTTTCCAACCTTGAAATAGGCACTACTGGCACTGAAGCCATAATTGCTAAACGATTTCTGCATTTGGAGAGCCATTTTATCACTTCATCAAAATTTCAACTATCCCATACCTTGTTGCAGTTGCTTGGCGCAGAACTTGTAGAACACGGTAGTCACTGCCAGATACTGCATAACCACTACTATTTGCACTACACCTGCCACCTGCGCTTAACACTTGTGCAGACCGAACGTAGAGTTTTCCAACCAGTCCTACTATTCCCCACTCCTTGCGATTTCTTCGAGGTGTGTACGGTATGTTTGGATTGTAGTTGGGGTTGAGTCTTGGTACTTGCTTTCCATCTACCTTGTGGTACAGGGGAGTGCCAAATTCGTCTGTGAGGTATCTGTTGTGCCATGCCAACTCAGCGGCATCCCCAATTACTACTGGGCGAGCAGAAATGACACCTACCACGTCACTATTGCCCATCGTGATTTTATTCCCGTTAGTCAGTGAAACAAAGAATCCCCTGCGGTCTGCATCATTCGGATTTCCGTCATTCCACTCGAACATTTCAGCGTAGTCGGCGGACCCTGAGAAAAAGCCACCCGTGTCGAGGTACACGTTACCAACGCCGGGAGCAGTAGGAGGAATAGCGGCGGCGGGAGGGGCTGTACCTGATGGTCCAGCCGCTTGGTTGCCCCCATCAAGGACCACCGTGTTGGGCGAAAAGGTACCTGCCACGTTTTGGTCACTTCCGACTACTAAGGCTGGTGCGGCACCGTAATTGGTACTGTCTGCTCCGTTTCCAACCGCAACTGACTCTACGACTGAAATGCAGTTTGTACCGATAGCCGCCCCGCCATTGGCAGTGTTAGTAGTCCCTACGGCAAGACCGTTTGAGTTGATACCTGTCGGAGTGCCTACTGCTAAACCTGCCCCATTAATCTGAGTCCAGCGAGCAGTTGGCAGGGTAATAGACAAGGCATTGGCGGTTTTGGCAATAGTGGTGCTCTCTGTCAGCCTCTTCAATTCGATAGTAGCGTTTCTTGCAACTGACCCATCATCAGTTATTTTTATGGCACTTGCTTGGCCTCTTTGCTCAATATTAATTGCGGAGCCTGTCCCGGCGTTGATAATTCTGAGCGTGTCCGGGTTGTTAGTGATGTCTGCCTGCTCAAGACCCAAGGCGGCATTGTTGTCGCCGTTGCCAACAGTGATTGCCACCTCTCCACTATCAGCATCAATGGCCTTTCCTGCGCCTGCCCCACCCTGGTCGTACGCTTGGTCAAGAGTATTGCTCCCACCAGAACCAGAACCAGAAGACCCTGGTGGGGGTGTAAATTCTGGCATGTAATTACCTCAAACGGCAATCCAGTTGAGGACCACTGTTGTCCCAGCGGCGTCCTTGTCAATGTAAATTGCACTTCCTTCGGTGATTTCCAATGTTAGACTGGCCCCTGCTACGATGGGGAACCCAATTTTGGGGCTTGCACTACCATCAGTGTAGCGGTCACCGACACGAATCGTGGCGTCATTGGTCGAGGCGGCATAGAGAGTAATGCTTCGCTTCCACTTGAGGTGGACTCGCTTTGTACCGCCGCGAGCAAGAGAAACCAGTTCGTCCAAGGTTCTTGCTTCTCCGCTGGTGAACGACCCGCCACCGATGCTGATAGTGGTGAAACCACCTGCGGTACCATCATGTGTTGCAGGAAAGTTGGCTACACCACCGTCGAAGACTTTCAGTGAACCAGTGTTCTTTCCAGGCTGTACTTCAACGCCTACTGGGATTTCGCCTTGACGGTCTTCTGAGGGCCCTTCTACTCGGCTCATGGTGCTCCCAGGCTTCTCTTTGGCTTTAGCCTTGCCCTTCCACTTCCTTTATCGTCGTAAGGAATCACAGAAGAAATCATGAAGATTGTCACTCGACCAGAAGTCAGGGCAAATACCGCTAAATGCCTTGAATGTGGGGTGACGACTCGTAGTCATGTAATGGAACTTCAGGAGTACGAAGAATACGAAGAAGTCTGGGAAGACGATGAAATCGAAGAGTATCAAGGACGTAAGAAGGGCGTACAAGAAGAAGAGGAGGAGGAAAATGTTGTCATTCGCTATCAAAAGGTTAGCGATGCAGTAGTCATGTGCCACTCCTGTTGGGTTCCAAAGCGAGAAAAGGCAATCAAGTTTGCTGAAAAGAAAATCGAAGAATGGGAGAAAGACCCTGCTTCACACATGCGTCGTATCAACAAGTTCCTCAAGCAATGGCGTTACTATGCATTTGATGAGGTCGAGTCACCAGAGGTAGTCCTTCGTGCAGAGACCGCCCTTGAGGGGGCGGCGAATTGACGGACGCTCAGGTTAATGCCGTAGTGGACTCAGTAGTCCAGCAATTGAAAATGCTGGGGGTGACGGCCTTCTTCGTCGGTGCAAGAACACCTGATGGAGCATTCACTTCTGCATTCGGTAAGCCAGACGAAGTCATTTTCATGGTCGAATCACTGAAACTTGAAGTAATTGCACAAAATGAAATTATTGATGACGACATGGGCCTTGGGAGGCTGGTATGATGGCGCAAGATGAAAGAGTAAAGGGAAAAGAGTGGGATTTGACTAAGCGTTGTCCCGTTTGTGAGGACATCAAAGCAGGAAAAATCACTGATGAGGGTGAGCAGATAATGATTCCTGGAACGAATAACCCGTTCTTCTGTCCCGTTTGTGGGCACCTTGATATTCGCTTCTTTTGGAGAGTAGGTGCAGTCGAGTCTGCACGTACTTCTCAGACTGGGCACACCCAACTATGGACCCACCAGGGAACGATTGAATGTCAGTCGTGTAACTGGAAAAAGACTGCTGGGTCTGTTCCTTGCTTGGGTAGGCCTTATGACGAAATGATGGGTGATGGCCTCGACCGTCCTATGCACCGTTCCAAAGAGTTGCACCATGCTATTGGTTGGTCGAATGAACACGCTGTTGGCCTTAGAAAGGGTAGAGAGAAGTACGACCCTAAAGCCAAGTTGAAGAACAAAAGGTATAAAGCCAAGCGCACTGTGCATAGTCACAAGGCGGAGGAAGGCATAGCCAAGTCGGACCCAAGTACAATTACGTGGAAACCCAACAAAGACGAGAAAACTATGAAACGATTCCGCAAAGACAAGAAAAACAAAGGTGATACCGATGGCAAAGGAAATGAATGAAACGACTGTGACGATGGAACTTACTTACGCTGGAATCAAGACGACGCTTACTCGCGTCATCCCCAACGTTGGTTTGGAAAACGGGATTGACGCAATGGCAAAGCAAGCGTCCATCCTGACCCAAATGTCCGGTGGTCTTGCAAAGCCTGAGTGAGTTTTACTCTCTCT
>Ga0160423_10002231_pt1 | contig 16249 bp, 39 predicted proteins | sample CRUFie14St8metaG_FD_108191 | JGI IMG/M metagenome (GOLD analysis project Ga0160423, IMG submission 108191) | Marine microbial communities from the Costa Rica Dome - CRUD Field 142mm St8 metaG | ecosystem: Environmental > Aquatic > Marine > Oceanic > Photic zone | place: Costa Rica: the Eastern... | reverse complement strand
ATTTTTTTTGCATTAAGTGACATTTTCAATCTCGTTTTAACGGCATTTTAGAGGTTAATGTTTTTGGGAAAAATGGATCAACTTTTTTTGAATGATTAATGAATATTGGTCTTTTTGATGTAATTTTTAATTTTTATTCTATATTTTTTTTGCATTAGTGCATATTCTCAATCCCAATTCAAAAGCGTTCAGACCTATGTGATAAGATGTTTTGTTTCTTTTTTTTAATCCATTAATGCTTATTTTCAATCCCATTTCGGCCAGGCAGCATCTCTCCAGGAATCGCAATAAAGGTTGCATATATGAGGTAAAGTAGTACAATTAGAGGAGTACAAGACAAGGAGAGATAGTGAAAGAAACACTTATTCAAGCAATAAGAGATATGTTTGAAAACAAATGGGAATACTTAGAGCTTGGCAGTAGCCAAACAGACTTAGTTGAATCATATGTTATTCAAGCAATCAATGATGCTTGGTTAGAACCAAAAGAAGACAATTCGTTGTCTATTGCATTAGACATAATGACTGATAGACAAGTAGATGAATTTGTTGAAAGAACAGAAAGAGGAGAATCATGATAAAAAAATTGATGAAACTCATTAAAAGTACTGAAAGAGATATACATCAAATCGGTAAAGATGGTCAATACCATTACTACGGATTAGAGGGAGAGTTTGCTAATGCAGACTCTCTCATTTGGGAGGTAATCAAGTTCAGTAGCCCCAATGAAGAACCAAATCTTGCAAGTTATGAGTTAGAGTTCTCAGTTGGTTATCTATACGGCTTGAAAAAAGGTATGGAAATAGTACAAAAGGAAATGGAGGGATAATGGAAAAGCGTTATCTTATAAATATTGATGCTAATCGTGAATATCTAAGAGGAGATTTTTATGAGGCACATGAGGGTTCGTGGGTAGATTATGAAAATCCAACGGATGCAGAACTAGAGAAATCAGTAAAAAGCGAAATGGAGAGTTGGTTAGGAGATTTAGGAATCGGTATTGATTTTGAACCTGACGGAACTTATTTCGTCTTAAACGGATATCAAGCCGTCAATCTATTAGATGCTCTTAAGGAATGGCATGAAGTTGTTAGCCCTAAAGAGTTAAAGTTTGATGAGGTTGGTTTAGATTCAGACAGATATGAAGAAATTGTTTCTTTATTGGGAGGAGAATAATGAAATATTACATAACTGAAACTGAAGAAACTACTTATGAAATTGAGGCATCTAGTGAAGATGATGCTTTACAAAAGTTTCAAGACAGTTTTGATTTGAAACCAATTAATTTACAAAGAATTGATATAGCTATTGAAGAAATAGATTCTTAACCATAACCACTATCGAGAGAGAGGGGGCATCCGACCTGCCCCCTTTTTCTTTGGGATTTTTTTTGTTTATTTTTTATTTCATTAATTGACATTTTCAATCCGATCTCTTTTTTTAAACATTAATGCTCATTTTCAATCGCGTTTTGGGGATCTGATCTGGATTTGATCTGGACAAAAAAAAGAAGGGCATAAAGCCCTTCTTTTATTAACCTTCAAGTTCTGTACTACTTTTGGTTTTGTTCCTTCTCTCTCTCCTCCTTCTCGGTTAAGATTCTTTCTGTTTCACTTAATAGTGTGTAAATGTAATTAAACATTTATATCCTTTCTATTTCATATTTGTTAATACGATACCCTTTTTCTTGCAGAGTGTCGCCATAGGATTCTTGAATAAAGAATGGCTCTATGATCAAGCCATATTCATATCCACAATGGGAACACGGAAATCTTTTATCAACATCTCTTGGAAATGAAAAAGAGTATTCCGTAAATTCTCCACATTCAGCACATGACCATTCCTCTGTCACGGACATCTCTAAATGCTCTACGACTTCTACTACTGTATCTACTTTTACTTTCACGCGTTTGCCTTTCTGCTCAAAGCATACAACCTCTGCCGGATTCTCTCAAGTTCATACCAATCATTTTTTGGAGTCCTGCCATCGATATAGTTTTCTATATTGCTTGAACGGACATGATTGATCTCCCTTGCGAGTTCCTTGAGTTGATCACTTAACATGATCTACCTTTTTTTCTTTGTAATATATTTCTGTTTCGCCACAATCAGGACAATCCCAATTTCCGAATTTGAAAATTTCGTTGTGGTAATCATCATTAATATATTGCATACCATCAAAAGGTCTGCCTATGTTTGTATTATCACAATACTTACAATGGTACATCTGATCCCTCCTCATCGTAAAAGAAATCCGGTATCTCAACAGGATCGATCTCTTCGCCAATCTCTGCATTCTCCGGACTTCGGACTAGCATCTTCATATACTCCCATGCCTCGTTCTCCAGGACATCGGCAGCATAAGATTTTAATTCGTCATCGCTCTCACCTTTGGCAGCGATGCTAAAAGAAAAGATTACATGATTGTATTTCATGGCCTCTCCTCTACTTCAAATACCATTTTATTTTGTAATTTGTTGATCACAATTTCAACTGCCTCAGATTCGCTATTAGCATCTACCCACATACTATTGTGGTAGTCCTTGTAATTAGAACGATCAAGCATTTGAATATTGTGATGTACTTCATACTTTTTCATAATATTCTCCTTTGCTATAAGTATCTCACAACACACAAGTCGGATTCCTCCTGTGATCGTTTTCTTGGTAGCGTTTCCTACATCCTACTACCCAACTAAGAGTGCTAGCGTGTGCTTGGTAGTCATCCCACACTCCCTCATGTGTTGCAAGATACTTATAACATTTCCTTAACTTTGTCTTATACTAATAATAACTTTACACCATGTTTGCAATAATATCAAATTTAGTTTAGAATAAATATTAGTACAAGACTAAATAGGAGGAATCATGTACGGCAAAGAGCAAATCGTTTTCGAGGAGGACGATTTTAGAATTACTGCAACTCGTGATCCGGAGTTAGCAAACTGTCATAACATTGGCTACTGCTCAATTCCATTCGAGGAACTTAGAGGTAGAGTAATCGCAGATGTGTATTACGAGAGTACTCATTTTAAAAGGGGCGACACTTGGGAAATAGATGTGACCAATGTCGTTATCGTTTTGGAGGATTCCAAGACAAGTGAGATTACTAGCATGTCAGTACAAATGGATCCGGAGAATAATGGTGGTGGTTATCTAGCATTAAACACTCCAAAGGGATCATATAGAAATGAAGTGGAGGGCAAAAGACATCTTGAAAATCTTGGGATGTCGCCATCAAGTATTCAATAGTTATGAGATATTGAACTGAGAGAGAGGGGGGCAACCCCCTCTTTTTTTTTAGATCCTCAAACCTGGCCGATCTGGTTGCGATCTGGGGATCTATTTTTATTTTTATTGCATTATGTCGCATTTTCAATCTCATTTTGTCTTTAGTTCATTATTGTTTATTTTCAATCGCGTTTGATCTGGTGACGGCCAGGCGTGACCTGGTGACGATCTGGAAATATTAAAATAAATTTGCATACATGCCGTAAAGTGTTATAATTTTTATTAGTACAAGACAAACAAGGAATATTATGGCAAATAATAAAAAGATCAAAGACGCTCATGATTTGGCGAATGTTTGGAAAAACGGCAGCTTAATCAATCAAGATGCGTTGAATGATCCAAAAAAATTAAAGAAGATTGAAGAAATCTTAAAAGGTACAATATACGAAATAAAGGAAAATGATGGCAATTAAAGAAACAATGGCTTTACATACTTTTATTAAAAGGTTTAAAGAAATTAGACCTGATAATTTTAGTGATGATGGCCTAATAGGTCTATTTAACTATTTTGACGATCTAAGCCAGGAAACAGGCGAAGATCTAGAATTTGATCCAATCGCAATTTGTGTTGATTTCACAGAATACGATTCATTCAAGGAACTACAAGAAGATTATAATAATATCGAATCTTTGGAAGATCTTTGGGATCATACCCATTTAATACAATTAAGAAATGGGGGCTTGATCATTCAAGACTTTTAAAAGATCAAATTTAAAGAAGGGGGGCTATATGCCCCCTTTTTTTTGCGTCAAAATACTTTGATCTTCGTCACCTGTCTTTATTTTTAGTCCATTAAGTGATATTTTCAATCCCAATTCATTATCTCTCATTTTCAATCCCAATATTATGAGTCATTTTCAATCCCTAATTTTTTTTATGACATTATGGCAAATTTTCAATCCCATAGTATAGTTATGAGTGGAAATCAACTATTCTCTCTCTCTCAGGATAGTCCAGCAATTAAAAAGCCCCTTTTAGTAGGGGCTTTAGCTTATACCTATGTAGGTAAATTACAGATCTAGTTGTTTGTAATACTTTGGAGTTCCATCTAACTCAGTTTCGCCGTTATATTCTTGATATTCTTTTTGTTTCCACTTATCTTTAAGTTCCGAATATGGAATCCACTTGACTTTATTATTGTATGTAGGATTCTTTATGTATGCTATACCTACATGGATCTTCTTTTTACTATATTGATTTATTGACAAGGATCTTTTGTACATGTTTTCTAGTTTTCTGTAATCAAGACTCTTTATTTTGTTAGTGCCTTTGACTTCAGTAAAGTAAATATCCCCATCTTCTGCCCACACTATATAATCTGGTAAATCATACATAAGACCTATTAACCAATAGTCTTCTACATAATCATCTTTAGGATCTGGACCAATCTTTTTGTACTTAACACCTCTAGCTTTTAATCTTGCTATAAATTTTTCATCAGCAGCATCTACTTTATTTTTAAAGTTTCTCTCTTCAAAGCTGTTGTCAGATGTTCTCATCTCTCTCCTTTTGTAGTGGAAGGGGGTATCTTACCCCCTAGCAACCTCTTAAATTTACAACTAGTTGAGTCTAAATTGTGGTTGTCGCCCACCTTTTTTGTAAGGCTTGTAGATATTTATATAAGCTAGCTTGCTAACGATCAACCATTTAGCTGATCTGTAAATATACCTTACAAACTTAAGAGTTAGGGCGACTAATACTACACACTACATTTAGTATTTTGTACATCATACAATTTAGTCTTATCATTATTTAAATAATTTTTATATAATGCCCTAACTCTTGTGGAGGTGGAGGGAATCGAACCCTCGTTTGCTTTTGGGAATTGGAAAAAAACCAAAAACACTACTCCATGCACCCCCTATAATCCCAACTGATCTTTGATCCATTCGATCAAAGCCTGGGGACTATTTGATCCAAGTTCTTTAATTTTTGCTGCCTCCCAATCATAGAAATAATCAGCATCAACACCGAACTTGTATCTTCCTAGCTTGAACCTAACAATAGTTTCATCATCCGGTTCAGCTATGTCTTCTTCTTCAAAAACTTTTGACTCCATATCATCTAAAATTTTTTGTAAATCATCTAAGTCATAGCCTGTACCAGATAAGTCTTCTGTTTCAACAGCAACTCTCTCTAAAAGATCTACTAACTCATCATTTTTCCAACCACCTAACTCTACTAATCTGTTAGATGCTACAAGATATGCCTCTGCCTCTTGATCTGATTCAAAGCTAATTCCTGCTATAACCGGCACTAGCCAATTACCATCAGAGTCTAACTTTATATTTGCAGGAGGTTTTGTTATATCTTCAGCCTCTAATATCTTTAGAGTTTCTAAGCGACCATGACCTGCTACTAATTTACCTGTAGTTTCATTTCTTACAGGTGGTTCAGTAAATCCAAATCTCTTCATACTTTCGTAAATTTGACCAATGTCATGATCTTTAGGATTTACTTCAGCAGTTTCTATTTCGTGTAGATTTACAAATTCTAACTTCATTAGAAAGGTGCTTCTCCCTCTTTAATATCTTCTAATGGTCTAGCTAATGGTTCTGTAGTAGCTGTTTGAGTTGGCGCACCATCTCTTTGTATAAATACAGGTCCAAACACAACCGATACTGCCATCTCTTCAACAAAAATAGTATGGTTCTTTACCTTACTTCCATCTTGTTTTTCATATGTAGATTGCTCAAGTGATCCTTTTATTATTACAGGTAGGCTTTTTACACCACCACCAAAACAATCAGCGATATTATCTGCAATATTTACTGATACTTTGTCGCTATTAAATGCTAGTACATCGTACCAAGCATCATCTTTGTCGTTTCCTTGATAAACTTTTAGCGCACCTTTTAAATAAAAAGCACCACTATTAGCTTGTTTCATTTCAACATTACAAAGTGTTCCACTAAATGTGACATTTCTTAACATTATTTCTCCTCTTCGTTTATAAATGCCTGTGACATTTTCTTTCCTGCAAGTCCAAATCTTTCAAAGTATTCTTCTTTGCCACCTTTATCCCATTCTTTTGAATAATCAAAATCTTCAAACACCTCAGATTTACCTGCTAAAAATCTTTTTCTACTTGCCTCAAACATGGCATGTGTAAAAGATTCATAGTTCATCATCTTCAAATATTCTTGAAGTGATATACCAGGTTCCTCTAATTTAGGCATCTCTTCATCAATATAACTATGTCGCATAATCTCCATAGCACTTGAATAGATTTTGCTAGGTGTAGGTGGAAATTCAGCCCCACTTTTAAACGATTGTTCAATAGCTTTTTCTACATATATAGTTTGTATATTCTGTAGATCTTCAAAAGCTGCTTTAACAGTATCGTTCTCCCAATTCATGTTAGGCCATTTTAGCCTCATGATTCTTACAATATTCACCCATTCATCAGAAGTCATTTATCCCTCCAACCTTTTTTGTTCCTCTGCCCAACTTTCCAATTCAGTATTTTGTAAAGTCTTTGTTATATTCTTTTTTGCTTGTTTACGATCTTGATCAGTAGTAGCAACATCTATTTCCGGCCATCTCCTAGTCAATGCTTGTGGAGTAGGTCGCTCTCCGTATCTGATAAAATAGTTCAATGCTCTTCTTGCAATTTCATTTGGATCATCTACTTTATTCTCATCAATTAAAATCTTCAAAGCCCTGTTTACTTGACCTCTTACATCTGTATTGATTTCGTTGTTTGCTACTGCTTCATAATAAGACTTATCTAACCACACTTCTACGATTGTTTGAAACATAGTAGCTCTTGTGTCTTTATCAACTGTAAATTTTTCTTCTAGTGTTTTCTCTACAGCCTCAGCCTCTTTTTTGCTCTCGCGTTCTCTTCTTTTGCGATCACGATCTTTTTCTCTTTGATCTAACAAAGCGCCATGATAGTCTAACCAATCATGTATTTGTAATTTCTTGCCATCATCATCCAACCACCCTGTATCTACTAAAGCGCTAACAAATTCTATGTTGTCGCCATCATACTTAGCAGCTTTTGATAAATTGTTTCTATAACGAGTTAGATCTCCATCATCTGCATAATTTAAACCAAAGTACCACACATAGTGTAAGTGACCTAAGGCTTGAGCAGGATGTATATCTAATGTCGTAGCTAGAAGATCTACTTTAGGATGATTAGCAAGTCTTTCATCACTCTTTATCCATGTTGACATTCTGTACTCTCTCCTTTTCCCAATTTTCTAAAAGACCTTCAACTAGTCTTTCAAGATCTGTAAGTCTTGCCATGAGGATTCCATCTCCGGTTCCACTTGGCATACATATCATAGCAAAAGGTTTGTCATTTGTCGCCCCCTCTGTACGATTTAATTTTTTCCTAGTTTCATCTTCGACTCTAAAGAATTGACTAGATATTGTGTTTACTTGCTTACCACTCTTTACTTCAAACTGTACAGCAGAGTTCCACAATTCTTCATCAAGATTACTAGCACCGAACTCACGATCTGGAACGCGTAAAAGTTTTCTAGCTCTCTCTTGCAATTTAAATCCAGATTGTCTTGCCTCACTTTTATCATTCATAAGATAAAAAATTCGCCTTTCGGTTTAGGTTTGTCTTGTATCAAGTCTATCAAATTTTTTGTTTCAAGTATCATTGTCTTATTAAATTTTTCAGACATGATCCACTCATCATCTTGATCTACTAAATCTTCATCATCTACCCAAGCAACTGTACAATCAGCTGCAAAAGCCCAATCCTTATCATCCATTTGGATCTTGTGCCTGTCGTGAAATATTATGATTGGTGTAAGTGCCATATATCCATATCCAATTCTTTGTTTATAAAATCAATTTGTTCGTCTGCAAAGTGTAAAGTATTTGCATTTAAAAAATTTACTAAAGCTGCTGTATCTGGAAACTCATGAGTTGTAAGATGTTTTGTATTTACAACATATCCTGTTTGCTTATATATTGTGTCAGCTAACTCTACCTCTCTACCACCTGTAGCTTGATGAGGATCAGCTAAAAAAAACAAATGTTTTTCATTATCAACCCATATATCTAATGTATAAAGTTTAATCTTCATACTCTTCCCAATTCATAAAGAAACCTGTGACTACATTTTCAACTTCAGATATCCTAAACATAACTAAGCCATCAGATGTACCATCCGGTTTTATTACTGCTACAAAAGGTTTACTACCACTTCCAAACTCTGCTTGATTTGAATTGGATTGCTCTTCCATCTTTATATACTTATTCCAAATACTATCTATTTGTTTGCCTGCTTTAACTTCAAAACGCAATTCGCCCCTCCAATTCTCTTCATTACCCATATTAGAACGAAATCTTGCATTAGGCACTCTTAGTTGTTTTCTTGCCTCGTTTTGTTTACGCATTCCTTTATTACGAGATCTACGACCTCTTTTTTGTGCCTCAGTCCAATTAGAAGTATCTTTTTTATTTTTCTGACCTATGCCAGATCCCTTACCTTCTTCTTCTGCTTTACGCCTCTTCCAATCTGAATAAGTTTCATCAGGTCTTATATCAAACTCTCTATTATTCTTCTTCGATACTTGCCCTGCCATTGTCTTCCTCCTTATAAACAGCACTTAAATTATTTAATGCACTTCTAAAATCTTCAAACATCTTTGTTCCAGGTTGAGTTGGTTCTCCCATTTCATTCCAAACTAAATACATTTGTTCAGCTCTCTTTGGTCTTTGTACAAAATCTATTACCTCTGTAATACTTTCAAAGTAATTGACTTCATGTAAAACTCTTAAGAATGTCATAAAGACAGGCCAATCATTCATAACGCTCTCAACTCTTTCGATTAGCATCCTATTCATCCAATCAAGTTGTTTTTTCTCATAGATCCATTCAGCTTGTTTTAACAACTCTACTGTGATTATTCCTCTTAAACTTTCCGGTAAGTGCTGTCCAAAATCTGCAAAATTACATGGACAATCAACTGCACAATCTACAAATGCACTTGCTTTACAGAAATCACAAATTTCAGATTCTTGTCTTTCAAAATTATTTTTCACTCAATACCTCTTCCAATGATGTGACATCTACACTCACATAGATCATTTTTGTCAATACTGCTGTCAAAATCACAAAATGCACAATAGTATGACATTATTCTGATAAGTTTAGTAGGTCGTCAATATTGTTAATGTCATCAAGTGTTTCATCAAAATAACCCATGACATCTAATAATCTTAAAAACTCTATGTCTGATCCATCTTCTTGAATTATGTAATGTAGTAATTGCTGTTCATATTCATCTCTAGACAAATTATTGTTAACAAAAAGCACAGCATTTTCATATATATCGTAATCTGATACGACAAAACTTACATCCAGATCGTTAGGATTGTTGAACTTTTGTTTGCAAAAAGCCCTATACCAATCATTTTCTAAATATTCTTGTGCATCTTTTATAAAATCCATAAAACTCTCCCTCTTTGGTAAATTGAATCTTTTACCTAATAATTTTCTTAAAATATCTTCATCCTCACGCAGCATTTCTTCGTGTTCATCAATTTCTTCGTATTCAAATTCAAACATGCTAACCTTTCGGACAATTCTTACATAATGAGTTTTGAGGATCTGTATTGATTCCACAAAACATACATTTACTTAAACCTGGCCTATTTTGTATAGTGCCTTGTTCGATCATCTGTTCCCACCAAGAGTCTGATCCTGCTCTTGGTCTTTTGTATGACATAATATCATACTACTACTTTTTGACTTAGGCTGAGGCAATTCAGAATCTAAGTCATCTAGTAAAACTGCATCAAACCAAATTAGTCATCACCTGCCCAATTAGGATTACCTTTATACTCATCGAGAATGTCTTGATACAAGTCATCCATAGTCAAATATAGTTTTCTAGCTACGATATAACCTTTTTTGATTAACCATTTGTATGGTGCAGAAAATATCTTATCTTCCCACTCTAAAAATTTATCTTTCATTTATATAACATCGCAATCATCCAACCAAACACTAAACCTATGCCAAGTGCAGATATAATCATAAACTCAGCAGTAATCATTCTTCTTCAAACCATTCTTTGGGAAAACCTTCTTTTCTTTTTTGTCTTTCCCATTTACGAAGTTCTAACCAAAACTTAATTCTGTCTAAGATTCTCTCTGCCATCTTAACCTCCATTCGTTTTCATCTTCCCAACACCACTTACTTGAGTTCCAATCTCTCCATTGAGTCCTACCATAAATGTCTTCAGCAAGAATAGATGCAAACATTATATTGTAATATGGTGTGAATTGCACTCTCTCCTGTGTAAATCCTGTAGAAGACCTTGACACTTCTTCTTTTAAGTAAGGTCTATCATTATACATTATTACCCAATGATTCCACATAGGTAGATCATATTGTTCTGCAACCCAATTCCATGTCCAAGACACGAATTGCATTACACCGGAATCTCCATTGTCTGATCTATATGCAGTATCTTTACCTCTTGATTCACACCAACCTATACGAACTGCTGTGTCAATGTTTTCTTTATCAAAGTGTTCAACATAAAACTTTGCATATGGTTGCATAGATTTTGGCACATGATCATCACAACTCACATATTGCATAATAGCTTTGTTCTCATCAAAGCCCATTGGCAATACACTCGCTAAAAATATCATGCACTCAGCTATCATTGTCTTCTGCTACCCTCTTCTAGGTTAACAGCCCACTTAGGTGCATTCGATAACCCTGTGTCTATTACTTGTAGCTTTGGATCTTTATCCCACTCTTTGTCAGTAAAAGTATCTCTAGCTAATTGCTTATCCATACCTTTTTTGTTTGCTATGGCATCAAGACCTCTGAGCTTTGGTACAAAGTTATTACCAACTAATGCAATAATATTGTCTAATGCATCATCTGATAATTCTTTATTAGTAGCCCATTGAAATAATTTACGGACATCTTGACTTGTAGTTTTATAACCTTTACTAAAGTTGTAAACTCTGCCACCTAATTTAAGAGCGCCTTTTTCTTCGACATCATTTGCAATCTTTAGATCTACAAACTTGTTTATCTTCGAAGTGCTATCTTTTGCCTCAAGTGATATACCACGAGCAACTACTAACTCTGTAGGCTCTTGTATAGATTGTAGTTCTGTGTTCTCCAGATCTTCCTCTCCACTCTTAGCTATATCCCAAACTAAATCTCTCATATCTTTACCTTTCCTTTTATATATGCATCCATCATTAATTTATCTATATCTTTAGAAATGTTTTTTGGTAATTCTCCAAAGACTAATTTATTTCTTAGCTTTTGTTCTATTTTACTTTCAACTTCTTCAAGTTCTTTGACTCTTTTTTTAAGTTGCCTAACTTGTTCAGCCCATCTGCGCCTTTTGTTATACTCAACTTCATATGCATATTTCAACCAAACATAATGACTTATGATTGTACTTCTACCGACTGATCCTGTGATCCAACTCATGATAGTTCTATCTCCGACAGGTGTTGCAGCTGTTTGTCTGCTATTAATTACAGACTTATGCTTTGGAAACCTGTGAATTGGATGTATTGGTTCTTTATATGTTTCTTTGTCAAAACTAGGAGGTCGCATGCGCATCTCTCTCAATCTCAACAACTTTTGCAGTAGCATTTAGTTGTGATGGTAATGTATTTAACATTGATTTGACAGCATGATCTAATTGATCTTGATTACTAACCAAAAATGTTCTCTTACCAATAAATTCAACTGTGTATCTATCCATTGTTTCTCTCCTTTTCAATTTTTAATTTTTTTAGATTTGCCATTCTTATAACTCTGTCTAACTGTTGTTCGTGATCAAGATGATTGATCATTTGTTTTATATTGTCCATAATTGTCATCATTAGAATGGTGCCTCCTCATCTAAAGGCGCAGGTGGATATATTTCATCAATATCTCTCTCCCTAACTTTGATAGCCATTTGAAAATCAAAAGCATCAATACCTTTTTCTTTTAACTTACGATCTATCTTATCCATAACGATCTTACGATTGACACTCTCTTTATTAGGTGCCTCGTGATCTTCTGCCATAAGATTAACTATGTATTCTCCTGTAATAGAGAAGTTAGCTTTGATCTCTCTCATTTGGTTCCTCCAATTTCTGTATCTTATTGTTGGCAATATGCCATATGCATACTATAGTGGTATCAAGAAATTTATTCAAGGATAAAAGGAGAGAATAATGAATAAACCAAATCCGTGGCCTGAGTCGGATAAACCATTAGGTGTGCAAGATATTGCAGATCTACTCGGCTACTCAAGACAAACTGTTAGTTCTTGGCAGCAAAGAAAACAGTTTCCAACACCTGATGCTGAAATCTCCGGAGGACAAATCAGAGTATGGAAGAAGTCTTCGGTTATTTCCTGGGCAAATGCTACAGGTCATAACCCAAATGGTGCTGTATTATAAAATGTCACATAGCTTACCTAAGATAGATAAGGATCTGGAAACAAATCTAAATCAAGTATTCGGTAAGTATGGATGGCAACAAATTCCATATTATAAAGAGGGAGAAAAAAGAATGACAGAAGAAGTCAATAAAGAAATAGTTGTAGATGCAGACATAGTGGAGGAACAACATAAAGCCGATGCTATAGAACTTTCACAACCTAATCAATTAAATACCAATATATTTGGTACTACAAATCCTGCCGACTTTGTATCAAAGTCACAGGAATATGCAAAAGCATTAGTAGATGTAGTAGAGAATCAAAACTTATTTGCTTTGATTCAAGGTAAGAAGTATGTCACATTTGAAGGATGGCAATTCTTAGGATCTATGCTACCTACTGCTATTACACCACAAACTGAATGGACTACAGAACTGAGAGATGAAACAACAGGGGAAACTCTTGGATATAAAACTCGTGTAGTAGCTAAGGATGTAAATGGTAATGAACGAGGTGCAGCCGAATCAGTATGTATGTTTGCTGAGAGAAATTGGGCAGGCAAAGATGCTAACGCATTGATGTCAATGGCACAGACTCGTGCAAGTTCCAAAGCATTAAGAATGGCATTATCTTCAATAGTTAAGTTGGCAGGTTATGAACCAACACCTAAAGAAGAAATGGATGGTGTCACAGCAGAGAATAACTTTAACTCTAATAAGGCACAATTTAAGAACACTATTCCTAACCCACCTGCACAAGACAATGGTGGTCCAAGAATGGCAACTGAAAAACAAGTAAACTTTGTAAGATCACTTATAAATAGAAATAAAGATCATGCTATATGGCAAAACAAAGAGCGCTTGAATGACATTAACAATGGTAATATTACTTTTGATGAGGCTAAAGAATTGATAGATGAACTTAAGTAAATGACATATATTCCAGAATTAAAATTAGGCACCGAAGATACTTTAGAAAGACCTAGAGATCTTCGAGTGCTTAGTTTAGGTGCAGGGGTTCAATCATCTACATTATTGTTTAAAATGATACATGGAGAAATTGAACCACCTGATGTCATAATATTTTCAGATACAGGTAATGAACCTCAGCAAGTATATGAGTGGTTAGATTTTTTAAAAAAAGAAATAGAAAAAACTAAAATACCATTTCATATTGTAAGAAATACAGACAACACAGGAAATATAGTTGATGACTACAAAGCAGAATCCGGCAGACATGCTCTCATTCCTTTACATATAAGAAGAAATGATGACACATTAGGTTTAGCAAGGAGAACTTGTACCTCAGAATATAAGATCAAACCACTTCAAACATGGCTAAGGGAGTATTTTGATGTTGTATATCTAAGATCAAAGCATATAGAAATGGTTATGGGGATCAGCTTTGATGAATTACAAAGAGTTAAACAAGCACCTATGAAGTGGCAGGTTAATTGTTATCCATTAGTAGAGAATGAGATAACAAGACAACAATGTAAAGATTGGATGCAAGATAAAGGATATCCACCTCCACCTAGATCAGCGTGTATAATTTGTCCGTTTCATGATGCAGAAGAGTGGCTACACATCAAAAATACAAGTCCAAAAGAGTTTGAAGAGGCTATTGAGTTTGATGAATGGCTTAGATCTCCAAATTCAAAAGGTGTTGGTATAGACAAATTTAGGCAAATAAATGAAGAGTCGAATGCATATCTATATAGAGAACGAGTACCTCTAAAATCTGTAGATCTGGAGGCAGCGGTAAAAGTAAAACATGAACATGCATGGACTTTATTTGATGATGACTGTGAGGGTATGTGTGGAGTGTAGATCAGTTTAAAGATGAATTTAAACTTTCGATTTTAAAAGATAATCCTAAGCCATCTATAAGAGTTATATCTTTAGGTGCAGGTGTACAAAGTTCTACAATGATGTTCCTGGCCTATGATGGTGTAATTAAAAATGTTGATGCAGCAATTTTTGCTGACACAGGTAATGAACCCAAAGCTGTATATGAATATTTAGAACTGCTTAAGAAAAAAGTTGGTAGTAAGATACCCATACATGTTGTAAGCAAGGGAAATATTTATGATGATGCTATTGCAGATAAGATTCCTGGAACAACAAAAGGATTTCCTACAATGCCTCTTTTTATAAGAAACAGTAAGGGTGGTAGATCTATGGGAATGCGACAATGTACAAATGACTACAAGATACAACCACTATATAAAAAGATTCGAGATTTAGTTGGTGTCAAAAGCATGAAAAATAAATCAGCAGAAATACTTATGGGTATATCATATGATGAACAACAAAGAGCCAAAACTCCAAGATTACAATGGCCTGTTCATGTATATCCATATTTAAATGCAGAAATAACAAGACAAGATTGTTTAGAGTATTACGACTCTAAAGATCTGGGTACACCACCGAGATCAGCCTGTATCATATGTCCTTACAAGACAGATAAAGAATGGTACGAAACAAAAAAAAATCAAGATGAGTGGCAGATGGCTGTTGATTTTGATGAAAAAGTAAGAAATATAAATGATAAAGAAAATTATATACATCCTTCTTTAAAACCACTTAAGGATTTTCCTTTTGATGATTTTAAAACCAAAGATTATGTACCATCTTTATCTATGGACGAATGTGAGGGAATGTGTGGTTTGTAAAACAACTTAAAAGGAGTTCTTATCATCACTTTAAAGATTACACAACTAAGTATAAATTTTTAGTGATACACAAAGAACATGATTTAAATAACAGATATAAAGTAATGGTCGATCAATTTATTGGTTTTGTAAGATCTATTTTTGGTCAATTTTTATGTAGTGAATGCTTTTGCTATTACTCTAGAAAAAATTTGATCGTGACATATGATCCGTACATAAAACTAGGAATGAAATCAGAGGGATCTCCATATTACTGTTCGGAAGAATGTGTTATGTATAGGACAGAACTTAACGAACAATACTTAGTCATCTTGAGGAGAAACAATGAAAATTCTTAACTTGTATGCAGGTATTGGTGGCAATAGGCAACTATGGGGAGATGAGCATGAGATTACTGCTGTAGAGTATGATCCGAATATAGCAAAGATGTATGAAGACTTATATCCAAATGACAATGTAATTGTTGCAGATGCAAATGAATTTTTATTGAAAAATTATAAAAACTATGACTTTATATGGAGTAGCCCACCTTGTCCGACACATAGTCGTATGGTTTATCTTTTAAAAGAGAAGGAAACTTATGAATTACAATATCCAGACATGAAGTTGTATCAAGAAATAATACTTCTTAGGTCACTTTATAAAGGTGGTTGGGTTGTAGAGAATGTAAAAAGCTACTATGAGCCTTTGATTGAACCACAAGAGTCTGGAAGTCACTTCTTTTGGTCAAATTTTGATATACCTGTAATGGACACACGCAAAAAAGTTAGAAATGACAAAGGTTATACACTAGCAAAGAAGATGGAAGAGAAAAATATGTTTATAAAAGACTTTTATGATTATAAAGGCGACAAAAGGACTCTTTTAAACAATGCCATTGAGGGAGAGTTAGGTTT
>Ga0160423_10002230_pt1 | contig 16250 bp, 20 predicted proteins | sample CRUFie14St8metaG_FD_108191 | JGI IMG/M metagenome (GOLD analysis project Ga0160423, IMG submission 108191) | Marine microbial communities from the Costa Rica Dome - CRUD Field 142mm St8 metaG | ecosystem: Environmental > Aquatic > Marine > Oceanic > Photic zone | place: Costa Rica: the Eastern... | reverse complement strand
TAAATCATCTGGGTTATCTGATGTTTGTGTCATTGATGCAGTTATTCTTACAGTATGCTTTGCTCCTATATCAATAACATTTGCAAATTCATAGTTACCACTTGATACAAAATCAAAGTTACTTGCACCTTGGTCAAAAAATCTATCCGTATCATCATCAAAGTTACCACTAGCTGAATCAAATAATTCTGTGCTATCTAATTCAATAGCATTATCTACTAGTATTGTATCAGTAAAAGTTCCCCCAAAAGTAGGGTGTTCTGCTTGTGTGGTAATGTTATTAAAGTTTATAGCACTTGTTACATTCGATATAATTGCAGTTGCGTTAGAACTAAAGTTTCCTAGTTTATCTACTGCTTTAATTAAATATGTGCCTTGTCTTACTGGTACGGATATTGATGTAGCTGGTCTAGATATTTTTTCTACCAAAGCTACAGAGTTTTGCCAGTCGGCAGTTCCGTCAGTTTCTTCAGAAAATCGTAAATTATAAAAAGCTAAATCTAAATCTGTAACAGCTTCCCAAGATAGATGAGCTTCTTGACCAGATACGTTACAAGAGAAATCTGTTACATCTGATGGTGGTGCTATTGCTCCTATTATCTTTCTTTGTGCAGATACATAAGTTGAAGATACTCCAGCACTATTTACAGCTTTTACTCTTACATCATAAGTTTGCTGATCAATCACATTCAATACTCTATGATTTAATCCAGAGCCTTGAGCATAAATAATAAAATCTGAATCCGTACTTAGTTTGTATTCTACTTGGTAAAAATCTATAAAGTTATCTGGTGATGCTCCTACAGTAACATCTAAAGCAACAATAACTGTTCCATCATTATACTCTATGAGTTGATCTGATAAGGTAACACTTGCTGGGGGTTGTATTACAAAAGGGTTAGGTAATGTTGTGTTTGGTATACTTGCTACCTCTTGTTGTGTTCCAAAAGTGTAAAAGCTATCTTGATGTTCTGAACATTGCATTGTAACTGTATAATTACTATTTACATTCAACCCTTGCACTCTAAATGGTTTAGCTGAAAAACTTGGTGTAGCGTGAGTTATATTTACTATATCTCCTATAGCTAAATCCAACGCAGTTGCGTCAGCAATAAGGCTAATATCTAAACTTGACCTAGACCTCCTTAAAATAATTTCTGCCATCTCTTGAGCTTGATATGGACTTGTAAGCATAGTGAAATCAAACCTACCTTCTAACAATAAACCCCCATCTGCTGTTTTCATAGTTGCGTGTTGATCTGCACTAGCTAAACCAGTTTCGTCTACTGGTGGAAATTGTGCTGTGTCTGATTGATAGTTTTTGTCTGGGTTAGTAAAGTTTACTATAACTCTATTATATCGTGAGTTTTTGTTTTTACTCTTTACCGATATACCCCCAATAATATTGTCCTCTGTCAACGTTATTGATGCAGAGCCAGTAGTTTCAACTAATACGTTATAGATACCTCCAGAGAAGTTTAAATAGGCTCTAGCACCCCTAATAAAGTTTTTTACATTATCTATAGCTTTTTTTGATGTATCTACAACTGCGTGGCTATCCATTAAATCTATCTGACTTGCTCCACTATAAGGCGTGATATTTGCATCACATACATCTGTAGCAGTTTGCCAATCTGCAAAGTTACTATCAAAGTAACTGTTAGCAATGCCCATTCCAAACCTATCGTTTCTTAAATAGTCTAATAGTTGTAAAATAGGATTGTCTGAATATTCCCAAGTAGAACTATCGTCTTTTCTATGGCTACCACTTCCACCAGTAACAGTACTGTCTAAGTTTGGATTGTAAACTTTTTTACCTTTTACGACTGCTTGAACTGTTGGTAATGAGCCAAACTTGTCTTGATTCCATTCAAATCTTATAGCTAAGTAGCATAAACCTCTTAATCTGTGATTTGAAGTCCACGAACTCAAAGTAGATAATAATGAAGATGCAGTCTGGCTATCACTACCAAAATGGGGTTCACAAGTAATTAAACTTGAACCACTATAAAAATTAGCGTCACTACTTGCCACAGTTATTTGCGTATTATCTGCTATATCACCAGACCAAGTAACTTGATTATCATTAATAAATATAGCATCAATGTCTGCTACTTCTCCTTCACTAAGAACTAAAGCCATATATAAATATTGGTTATCTGTTCCAGAAGCTTCTAAAAATACAACATTGCCACCAACTTTTCTTGTACCATAAACGACAGGTATATGAGCATTAGCATTAAATTTATTTACTAATGCACCTCTGTTGTTTTCGTCAGAAAAATCTTGTCCAAAATCTGGTATCTCTGGTTCTGGCACTAACCAGCCAATTACGTCACCAACTAAATCTCCAACAAAATCAAAAGTTTTAGATACAGCTCTTTTTATAGATTTAAATAAACCCATTTACACTCTACCCCACTTTATGTCTTTAACAGTTAGTGCAGAGAACTCCATTCCCTTGTCGCCACTAAATACCTTTTGTTGTGAATTATCAGTAGTAGTTCTGCCATTTACTTTGCTAAAGTTTCCCCAATGTGAAGTAACACTAAGAACTAAAGATGCTGTGTTAGTATCATCTTTTATGTTGTATTCGTCTATTGTTCCAAAAAAAGATAAATAAGGGTCAGATATTAAAGCCAAGCTACTATTTAAAAACCCTCTATAAATATAAACATCATCATTAATTATGTTTTCATTTAGTGCTACGCTGATATAAGTTTGGTCTACACCAGATAGACTTATGCTTAATGTATTCTTTGTAGGTACGTTTGTTTCACTTATATCTGTTATGCTTTTCAAATGACCATTTGATAAATAAGTTCTTGAGCTACCAGAAACGCTAGATGTTATATCAAAACTTGCATTAGTTAAATATACTGGTGTACTAAAACCTATTTCTAATAATAATACTGGTTCTATATTACCTGTCGCTAGTTCGGTTTTTACTGCACTTGTTAAACCTCTAGCCATTATAAGCTCTCTATAACATCAAACTCATAAGTAAATAATAAATTACCATCAACATCATTTTCGTTTGTTTGAAATTCTTGAACATCGCTAGTCAAATGAACTTTGAAAGGAACTGACTTATAAGCTACTCCACTATTATCAGCTAATGCAGTTCTTAATGGTGGCTCTATAGTTACTGTAGCAGAGTTACTTGAACTTGTTACATCTTCTACAACCATATAGACTTTGTCGTGTGCAAACTTCAATAGATCACCAGCCTTTAGTCTACCAGCTCCATCTCCAGCAAAACCATCTATAGCTATAGTTGTATCTGATGCACTATGAGAACCATTAACTAAAAGAGTTCCTGTTTCATTGCCTTGTGCATCTAAATAGCTTGGCATAGTAATAGTAAAATCTTCTTTTCTGTTTCTTTGTTTCATTATAAAAGCCATTATTGGTGCAAAGTCTGATCTTTTCATAGGTGGATAGCTTATTGTAAAACTAAACCTTTGACCTTGTATTTGCCTTCTAAAAGACTTACCACTATCTGTTTCAGAGAATAAAGTTTTTTGATTGCTTTGTAGATTGATTGCTTCAAATCTTGTATCTGGTAATGTGCCACTCATATAATTGCCCTCTGACCTTTTTCATTTACTGCACTATTAATTAGGTTGATTAACACCCCTCTACTATTTACTAATAGTTCCTCAAACCCAGTAGCATCTACTGTATTGATATTAAAATTAACTGTTACTGGTTTACCCATTCCTAGCTTGTCATTTGGTACAATAGTTCCAGCTTGATCTGGTACAAATAATTCAGCACCCTTTTCTCCAACTATACTTGGTCTACCTACTGGGGGTCTACCACCTTTTTCAAATCCTTTTATTTTGTTTATCAAACCCATACCAAAAGCTATTGCACCACCAACTAGAGCAATGTTAAATGGAAAAGGTATACTGGCAAAAGTTTTCATAGCACCTTCATATAAACTAATCATAGCTTTTTTTATTGCATCAAATTTGAATAATGCCATTGATTTTTTAAATGCAAATTGAACAGCTTGACCTATAAGCATTTCAACAAAACTTCTAACAATCGTTCTTGCAAAATCTTGAAAGTTCATTTTTCCAGTCATAACAAAATCAGATAATGTTTTTTTCAACTCCCCAAAAGTTTGTTTTCCTATATCTTTTATTTGTTGCATACCAGTTTTTTGAGCATCTACTGATTCCATAAAACCAGTTTTAAAATTTTGATATGCTTCAGTTAGTAAACCTACTTCCTCTATTTCTTTTTTTACAGAACTATCTTCTTCAGCTAATGCTTTCATATCTTTATGTAAAGATAAAGCTCCCTCTAATACTTCAAATTGTTTTAGTAATGCTTCAACTAAACCATCAGTTTTAATTTTTGATTTATCTATTGCAACTCCTAATTCTGTAAAAACTACCATTCCAGAATCACCAGATTCAATCATAGCTTGTTTTAATTCTTTAAGTGGTGTTTTCATTCTTTCTGCTGTAGCTTTAAAATTTTCAAAATTATTCATCATTACAGAAAATCTTTCATCACTAATAAGACCTATTGACTTTAAACCCTCTGCTATAGTTTTTTGAGTATTTGCCATAACTTCTGCTAAACCACCTAGCATTGACCTAACGTGATCAATTACACCAGCTATAACTAATACTAATGCTCTACCTTTACCACCCATAGCCAAGAATCCTATAATACCTATACTAGCTATAGGTTGTGGTAAACCTCTTACAAAGTTTACAAGGTTCGCTATTGCTCCTCCTAAAAAATTAAAAACACCACTAAATTGATCTATAACACTAGCACCAAATAGTAAAACTTTAGCTGTTACACTAACAATAGTCTGTCCTACTTTTTCTGCAAATTTTTCAAGACTGTCAAAGTTATCATTCATACTTTTTACAGTTTGTTGAGCAACTGTTTTTAATGCCACAAAAGGAGATGAATCCATAACTGCTACTTGAAATCTAGTAAATCCGTCACTAATCATTGAGATTGTACCATCAAAGGTTTTAGCCATTTCATCACTAGCACCAACTACAGATAATGTGCCTTCTCTAAATGCTTTGATAATATGCTCTTTAGATTTCTCTGCACTCATTTGAACACCAGCTTCAAAACCTAATAAGGCTCTTACACCTCTTTCTCTAAATAAATCAGCAGAGTTAATTCCAGAAGAGAAAGTTCTTTGTATTTGTTCAGCAGTAGTTTGAAAATCTAAACCAGATGCAGATGCTATATCACCAGTTATTTTTAATAATTCGTTTAATTCTTCAGCATCTTTAGAAACCACCGATAGATTTGCCGAACCTCTTTGAATTTCTGAAAGAGTAAAAGGAACTTGACTAGCAAACTTAATTAAACCTTTAAATGCTTTCTCACCCTCTTTTGCATCTGCAAATAAAAATTTAAATCGTACTCTTAGGTTTTCTACTTCTCTTGCAGTATCTAGGAAACCTTTAGCTACAAAACCAGCACCTAAACCTAGTAAGGCATTGCGTAAATTAAAGACAGAATCTTTTACTCTGTTTATTCCTTTAGTAGCAGATTGCATAGCTTGACGTGTCTTGTCTTTAGCTATGATGTCTATATTAACTTGTTTAGTTGCCACTTATCGCCTTGCCCTTTCTAATCGTTCTTGTCTTTCTCTTTCTTCATTTTGAATTTCAAAGTATGCTACCCACAAGTAAAATTCATCAACTGACATTTCTAAAATTTCGGCGACTGTTTTATGTAGTTTTTCTGCTAACCCAAAGATATTATGCAACTCAGCATTATTTTTTAGTTTTTTTTATTGTCCTCTAAATCTTTGTTATCAGTACCCATTATTTTAGTGGAAACTTCAGCTATAATGTTTGTGTCTGCTTTTGTCTTAAAACCTAATACATCTTGAGCAGTAAACATCTTTTTACCATCTTTTGTAAGTGATTTTTCTATGATAACATCTATCAAAACTAATAAATCAGTATTATTAGCACCTTTGAAAATCTTTTGTTTTTCCATCATATTAAATGGTTTACAATGAATAGCTTTATCGCCAACTAATCCCCACTCTGGCACTTCAATAATCTTAGTATCTAATGCACTAAAATGATCTCTGATACCATCAAAATAATCAATTTTATTGTCAGTCATAATATACTACTGTTACACAGTACCTATAGTTAGTCCACCTGTTCCCTGTATTGATACAGTTCTAGTGGTTACACCATCTAAAGTTACACCAACTGACATTCCAGTTACAATACCAGTTCCAGAGAATTTTCTGTCGCCAGATTCATTGCCCTCTGGTAAAAATGCAAATGTTAGTTCTGCACCTTGAACCATAGTTGTTTGTCCAGTATCAGTTTCGTCAAAGTTCATATCTATACTAGCAGTATATGTACCTCTTCCAACTAAAAATGATTTCATTGAATCGCCTAATGCAGTTGTTTCTACTGTGTCGTGTGTAGTGTCTACAGTAAATCCAGTTGCATTGCCAAGTGTTGTACCTCCAATTGTTACAACTCCTTCTTTTCCGTGATGTGTCGCCATTTATACCTCCTTGTTATAGTTTGTTATTTTTCTTCTTTATCTTTTTGTTTTACCACTTTTTCACTTTTTTTGGTAACTTTTTTTTCACCTTCTAAAGCGTATCCGTTACTTTCAAAATGCTCTATGTGATCTTCAGAACATTTGATAATATCTTCGCCTTTCTTCATAGTTACTTGTTTAGCCATTATGCACTCCCTCTTGTAAATTCATAAATCACTCTAGCAGTTATTCTAACACCACCATAAGGGTATATAGTTCCCTCATCTGTTGATGCTTCAACAATCTGTGTATCTAAAGCATTACCATTCCTAGTTATATCATTATCTAGTGTTTCTTCAACAACTTCTATTAATTGGTTTCTTACTGTATCTATATTGCTATCTGTACCTTTTCCAAAAGCCACAATTAAAAAATCAATAGAACCTCTATAGCTACCAGCACCAGTATCACCAATACTAGATACTTCTCTTGTTTCGTCGCCAGATTGCACAAATAAAGCTGGAAACTGTGCGTCTGAAAGCTCTTCTACCTCAAATGGTTCTCTAGTAATTTTTTTAAACTCAATAGGACTGGTAACTGCATCAAGTTTAGTAATTATATCACCAGCAATGTTTTCTCTTTTACTCATATCTTCATTTCTTTAAAATAAGTTGATGTAAACTCTTGCCTAATTTTATCTTCTTCTTTATTACCAATAGAGAAAAAAGGTCTAGTTATTTTGCTTTTACCTACACCAAAAGTATCGTGATATGATGCTATTTTATTTCTTTCCATATTAGAAAAGAATAAAGTACTTTTTAATCCACCAGTCTTGAAGTCTAAACTTCTAAACATTTTACCAGTATCAGTTAAATCTACAATACCAGTCTGTCTACCTTTTTTCTTTCTGCTTTTAACTGTAGCTGGTGCATAGGCTCTCATTTGCCCTCCATCTGGTAGCTTTCCACTTTGCGTTCTTTTAGTAATCATAAATATTGCCATATTAGAAACTCTGTTTAATGCTTTTTCAACTGCTGACTTTTGCTTTCTAGTCATTCTCTTGAGTTCATTCACAACGTTGATAGTATTTACTTCAACCTTAACTTCCATTATCTGACTAACCTTAAATGATGGATTGGTTCTTTTTCTGAATCACTTACTGCTCCAGAACTATCCTCATCATACTCAACACCATCTCTTAATACAGCTTGAAACTCCTCTTCATATCTATCTCTGTAAAAATCTATTTGCACTTGGAAAGTGTCTTTACCTTCACCTGTATCTGGGTCACGCCATTTTGTTAGAATTGGGTAAATATATTTCCACAATGCTAAATAAACTACGGATTGTGTCCATTGTGCATTAGTTAGTTTACTGTTTGTCATTTCAACTGTAGTTACTTTGGTGATATCTTTATATCGTACTTGGTGTCTGTATCTTTCCCACCATTCCTCTCTTACTCTTCTCAAAACATCATTTTCTGCAAATTGTAACTGGTCGCCAAAGTCCGTTATACCAAAGCCTAGTATATCTGGTTGTATAGCTTGTAAGTTAGAATTTGCTACGCTAAATTCTGTAGTAGCCATTATTTAGCCTTTTTAGTTGTAGTTTTCTTTACTGTTTCTTTTTTTGGCTCTGCTTTTGGTGTTGGTTTAGGTTGTGCCTTTGGTTTACCTTCGTATAAACTCCAACCTCTTATTGTCCACATACCTTGATTGTTATCATAATCAACTTTACTTCTTTCTATAATTCTATCGCCCTTTACTAATTTCACCATATCCATAGGTAACTCCTTTGTAAAAGGGGTGGTTTCCCACCCCATAAGTTATTAGTTAGCTAAAGTGTCGCCAGTTAATTTAACTCCATAACTGTCGTGTAGTTCGCCAACTCCATAAACTGCTGTAGCTACAATCTCATCTGCTCTTAAAGACGCATCTCTTTGTGATTCAATTTTAAGGTCTTGCATCATTGCTAAACCTAAAGCATCTTGTGAGAATACACCACCGATAGAATCATCTGAACCATCTACTGAAACATTTGAGCTTTCAAAAATCTGTATACCAGCAATAGTTCCTACAAATCCACTTCTCATAGCTTCATTTGAAAGTTCTGTATCTCTGCCAACAAATGTATTAGTTAAAGATTTTTTAACATTGAAAATCATCTTTGGGTGAAATACACCATAATAAGGTGCTGGTGCATTTGCTGTTACTAACTCAGCACTTGCTTCAAATAAATCTGTTACTGTTATTTCGTTACCAGCTCCACCACCTTTTTCAGTAGAGAACCCTGTAAATAACGCTGACAAGTCTGAATCAATCTTTTTTGCAATAGCTTCACCGAATAATTTACCAATATCTCCAGCTACATTTCTTGATGCTGAGTTTCTTGCTAAATCAGTTAGTGTTGTCATAATTCCTACCTCTGATGCTGTAATAGTTACAGAACTTGGGTTTACTGCTGTGTTTGATAGGTCAGTTGCTTCATTAACTGCTGATGCTGATACAGTTGAATAAATAGGTACTTCAACAGATTTACCTCCACCAGCGATTGTGTAGTTTCTTACCAAATTTCTCATTATTGATTGCTCATTAGCAACAAATAACGCTTCTGCTACTATCTCAGTATAAAGTTCTGATATAGTACTACTTGTAGTTTCGTTTGCCATAGTTTACTCCATAAAATAAAAATTAAAAATTATGAGTTAATCACTCTGGGTTGAGAATTACGCTTTTGTTTCCACTTAGCATATTTTTCTCTATCCTTTGGATTACTCATATCTAAATCCTCAATTTTAAAACTGGAGCTGAGTTCTCCTCTATCCACATTTGACACCGAGCCAGAGCCACTTGGAGTAGCACTAACAAAGTGTGGGTTCTGTGTTAAAAACTCTTGGACTAATTCGTCAGTCGTCAGAAGTTCCCCATTACTGTTATATCTGGCTAATCCGTTTTTGTCTAGGATTTCTACGTTGCCAGATTCATTTAATTTTATATTCTTGTTTAGCAATTCTACAACTTGGTCTGGATTTATTGCCCTGTTCTTTGATGCTGAAGATAATAAAGACTTATTGATCTTAATATCTTTTAATTGTGTTTCTAAATTAGATTTCTCTTTGTTCCATTCTTGGGTTTTGTTTTTTAGTATTTCTTCAAACTCACCCTTTTGGATTTTTTGTTTTTCCTCTGTTTCTTTCTGTGCTTTTACTATGTTGATTGCTGAATCCAAATCATCAACTCCTATTTTTTTGTTTATTGTTTGTCGTTCTTTATGCAATCTTCTTTCTACTATTTCATTCAGTTCTTCTTGTGTAAAAGTTCTTTCTTTTGGTTTTTCTTCTACTTTAGTAGGTTGTACTTCTTCATTAACTTGCGTAGTTTGTTCTACTTGTTCTTGTTCCATTTGTTTATCCATTTGTATATTCTCCAGTTGTAATTTATTTATATCAAAATTTTATTTAAAAATCTATATTTTAGTATTTTTTGCTAATTTTAATTCTTTTACTTTGTTGTTTGTTTGTATTGCTTCTACTATCATTTTTATTTTTTCATCTGGGTTTCTTGTAGCTACTGTAGGAAACTCCTCACCAAATATTTCTTCATACAAATTATAAAAATCTATTGATGTTCTTGCTTTTAGTAATTTATCTAATCTTTCTCTTTCTGATAATGCCATTATATCCTCTATATTTTTTCTAATACTTCTAATCTTTTTTCAAATTCTTTTACTGTGTTTGGTATAATTTCTTTTGCAAGTGCATAAGCCTTTTTATCGTTTCTAATAGAAAATAAGTTAGCAAAAGTTTCTACCTCTATGTTACCTTTTTTTCTAAAATAATTAACTCCGTGACCCCAAGTGTGGTAAGTTTTTTGAAATGTACCCCTCATCAAAGCATCAATTATATCACTTACTTCTCCAAATCCATCTCCTTTTAAAAGGGTTTCTTCATATTGATATATTAACATATTTGGATTTCTCTTATCATATACTTTTTTAGTTTTTCTAGTTCCAATTTTTGCAAATAATTTATCTGCAACATCTCCTTTTCCCTCATATCTAATTTTAAAATCATCATATTTATCTCCAAATAATTTTTTTCTATCTTTTTTTATAGCATCTATAAAACCTTGATTAGATTCCGACCAAGCTATATTCCTACTTTTGTTAGATACATAGTCTATATGGTGTCCATATTCGTGAGCAATAACATAACTTCTTACATTATTGTCTTTTGCATTTAATCCAGCTCTTAGTTCTTGGTTACCAGCATAATAAATTCCATTCTTTGTGTTTTTTACTACCTTTGGTTTCTCAAACTTGTTGACTATAATTTTTTGTTGATCAGTTAATTGTGAATTAAAATCTCTATCATAATCTTTTCTTGTTGCTTTGCTTCCCCTGTTCAATAATGCTCCTATTGATATGTCAGACACTAATGATTGCCTTGTGGGTGGTGGTGTTTCTTCTATTACTTCTTCTGGTGGTACTTCATCAAGTGTTTCTTCACCCCAAGATGGGTCTGTTGGAATCCAAGTATGTCTGCATCTATATCCACCTCTAACTATAAATGGGTCACCAGTTGACTTTCCAGCCCAAGACCTATTGTTCCAAGTATCTCTAATTTGTTCTTCAGTTAGTGTTTTACCTAACATACTAACGCAGAAATCTCTACTATCTCTTACTAATGTACCAGTATAAGTAAAATGCGTAAGTCCACTTTCTTTAGCTTTAGCTATAGTAAACTGTCCGTGAAACTGCATTACGCTATCGTGTGCTATCTGTCCAGCATATCTTCTTAAATTATTACCAGCTCTATCACTAGCATATTGCGTGTGTAGTTTTCTTACAGCATCTTCTACCTGTAATTTCATTCCACTATTAAATTTATTTTCATTGATAAAATCTACTAGCTCATTAATCTCTCTTTGATTTGATTTCTTATACACTCCATTGATATGTGATCTAATATTACTGACCATATCTTCATAGGGTCTACCAGCTATTGTGCTTTGATACAGCTCATCATTAATTACCTTGATAAACCTTTCGCCTATATCTTCAAAACCAGAATAACTTTGAAACTTTAGTGCATTGATTGTAGATAAGTTTGCTTCTGTAAGACTTTTAAACTTATTGGGTATAGGTAGCTCTCCATAAGTGTCTAGTACTTCTTTTGCTATTTTATTGTATTCTTCATTAATAATAAGATCAGCTTCATTGAGAAAGTTGTTTTCTATTGCTTGTCTAATCTTGGGTTGCAGTTGTATTGCTATTCTTTGTGATACCAGTTGACCTTTAGTAGCTCTATTAACTTCTCTTATAATATCTTCTTCAAGTTTGTATAATACGTTAATTATACGTTCTTCGTGTTGATCAGCTAATTTTTCTAATATCCTTGACATTCATTACAATGGAAAGTTCTTTTTCCAAGCTCTAATAGACCAGTAAGCTGGTGATAAAGACTTTTGCCCTTTGACTTCCTTTAATACACCACCCATTCTAGCTAGAAATGACTTCTGCCTAGCTGGTATGTTCTTTTTGATGCTCATACCTCTTGCACCAAAGGTTACTTTTTTAACTTTACCAGTAGACTTTTCTTTTACATATACACCAAATTTTTTTCTTTTTGATTCACTAGCAGACAATCTAAAAGGTTTATTTAGCTTTACTTGTTTACCTCTATATTCTGCCATTACTTTTTTCTCTTTCTTTTACTTGCTCTTCTAATTAAATCTCTATCAAATGTTCCAGAACGCCCTCTTTTTATTAGTTTGTTTACTCTTGCCATTGCCCAAGCGTTCATAGGTATGCGTGGTCTACTGCCAGAACTAAGAAATGCACCTTGTCCTCTGCGATAACTAGCTTTTAAATCAGCTAAATTAAATAATTTAGACTTCTTAGCCTTTGCTTTTAGTGTTTTTATTGTAGATGCTGATAAAGGTTTTCTTTTTACTGCCATTATACTCTTGTTCTCCTTTTTAATAAGGATAGGGGTATCCTTGCACCACTTTTGTATAGTGAACTAACTTGTTTAATTAAACTAGCTCTCATAGTACGTTTTGACCCCTTTAAACCAGATAGATACTTTTTGGGTATCTTGGTTTTTTTATCTTTAGGAACTCGCTTCTTCTTCCGTTTCGCCAACTGTTACTCCTTCTACATTTGTTGTTTGAAATTGACCTCTTACTGTTCTAGCGTTGTCAATCTCTTCATTTATTGTTTTGATCTTGTCATTGTCATCTATAACTGTATCTGCTATTTGTTTGTCGATTTCTTTGTTAAATGTTTCTGATTTTACACCACTAGCTTTAGCCATCTGTAAATACTGCATATCATTCGCCCAATCTCTAATATCAAAGGTATCTGGGTAGTTTACAGAACCATCAAACTCTTTTTCTAACCACCTAGCAAATAAACTCCAGATATGCTCTTCAGCGTTTTCTAAATAATCTGCTTTTTCTGACAATCTTGCATTTAGTAGCTGAAACTCTGTCTGTAGTGCTATACCACTAGCTATCTGTGTACCAGTAGCTCTTACTGACCCCATATGTGTAATTCTATCTATAGCATCTACTTTGTTTTGTATACATTTCATTATACCATCTAAGTTTTGTCCACTAGGTTGAATAATGTAAGGTTTTAAAGAACTATCCATATCCTCTGGTATTTCTATTATAGAACCAGCCCCAGCAGATGCTTCTACATTAGGGGTTTTTACTAAGCTGGGGTGGTTGGCTAGTCTTATCAGTTGTTCTTTTTCTGAGTAATCATTATAAATAGATTGCTGTAAAAATGCCACATCTGATAAATCACTTATCCCTATAGGTCTTTTATTTCCTCTTAGGTTATATACGTTTACTGCTGGAATAACGCCTATTGGGTTTGGTATCTCTTCTAATAGCTTTACATCTCCTTCCTCATATTCTTTATCATATTCCTCTACCTCATAAGTGCTGATAGTTTCTTCTGTAAATACTTTTAGTATAGCTCTTTCTGAGTTTATATCTTCTACTACAACTAAATAATCTAAATAAAACCTACCACTACTTGCTCTACTATAATTCCAGTTAACAATATTCTCTGGGGTGTAAATAGATACATAGGGTCTAATATCCTGTGCTAGTTCTTCTGCTCTAGTCTTTGCATTAGTTTGTGGTTTATCTACAATTACCCAGCAGTTACCATAAATAGATGCGTTCATCTGCACCTCCCTCATAACTGTATTAAAACTCCTACCATCTAAGTCAGCATCTTTGATAAATGACTGTAGTTGCTCATCTCCGTCTAAGCTACCATAATTTCTTGTTGGTGGCACTCGCCATAAAAAGCTGGTGTAGATTTGCACAACATTCTTACAATGATTGTCTAATGGGGTATGTCTTATTCTTGCATCATACTCCTCTGGTGATTCCAATATATATCTATGTAAGTAATATCCGTTCTTATAGTCGTTGCCACCTAAGTAACTGCGAATATAAAACTCCCAGTTCTCTATGTTAGCTTTCCATAAATGATGTTTCTCTTGTAATTGTTCTCTATCCATTTAACTCCACCTCTTTTGCTCAGTTGGTACAAAATTTCTTCTTATCGGATAGTTGTATTCTATTAAGTAACCCAAAGCATCATTCATATGATCAAAACCACTATCCTTATCTGGTATGTGAGTTCCTTCTTTATATATCTGTCTTTCTATACTCTTTATAACATTTTTACAAGTATTTACTATAAATAATGTGCTTTTACCAGCAACATTTTTTAGCTTAGAGTTTACTGCATTTATTCTATCTCTAACTAATGGTGCTGTGTTCTTACATCTTACATCAAATCCAAAGTTTTTTAATATAGCTAAATCTGTTAAACCTCCAGCAGATGTTTTTCTTTGTCTTGCACTTGGGTCTGGGTAAATAACAATATTTTGATGTTTATATCTGTTCTTTATTTCTTCACACATTTCATTTGTATTAGAAGAATATATCTGTATCTCATCTATTACTGTAACTACATTTTTATCTATTACAGTTACTACAGCACACATAGGGTCAACGTTAAAGTCTAATCCTATGTGCAAAAACAAACTATTACCTTTATATTTTTCAACAATGTTTTTATCCCTACTGAAGTTATAATATATCATTCCAGAGTAATTGACAAACGTTGCTTCATACTCTTGCTGAAATGTTCTTAAATCTAAATCCTGTTTTGCTTGTTCTATCTCATCTTCACTTACTTGCTGACCTTCTAATGTAGTATATTTAAAACTTTCCCATTCATTGTTTGTTTCACCCATCTTAAATAATTCATAAGACCAGTTACCAAAGCCTCTTGGACTACCACAAAATAAAGCGTGTCCGTTTGTATCTGATAATGTGGGTCTAAGTACTTCATACCAAGCTGTTTTATTTACGTCTGAAAATTCGTCAATAATTAATTTATCTAACCCTACTCCTCTTAGTGCTGATTCATTATCTGACCCCCTCAATGTAATAGTTGAGTTATTTCTTAATGTAATAGTAAGATCACTATGGTTGATAGTCTTTACCCATCTATGTGCTAACATTTTTTCTTTTAATACATTCCAGCATATTGCCTTTGCTTGTCTGTAAGTTGGTGCTACATACCATACCTTTTTATTAGGTTGACTTGAATACTTTGCTATTTCGTTTATTGCTAAATATGTTTTACCGAACCTTCTACCAGTAATGAGAACCCTAAATCTAGCTTTAGAATTAGTTACTGCTTTTTGTGGTTCAGTTAACGGCATTATACCTCATTACCCCAACAATCCCAGCCTTCTACTTTCTGTCTAGCGAATAATTCTATTCTTGGTAAATCTCCACATAATTTAGCTATTTTATCCCTAATGCAATCTGGTTTTCTGGAATGTTCTCTTACTGGCTCATATATAATTTGATGAATAGATTTGTTTTTTCTCTCTATTTTACCTTTTTTTGCTATTAAACATAATTCTACATTAGACCTAGTCCAAGAGCCAAGACCCCAAAAACTATCCAAAGACTCATAAGGTAAAAAAGAACTTTGGTTTATATTATAATTCTTATTAGTTTTAACCCAAACAAAACCACAAGTAGAATACTTAAACCCCCAACTTTCTATAATTTTAAAACTTTGATGCAAAATTGGAAAAGTTACCCACATAAATAATATACAATTCTCTTTCATAATATTTTTTACTTTTAATTTTGCTATAGCATCAATAGGCATACAATCATAATGTTTTGCTTGGTTTTTATCTCCACTATCCCAATATTTCCAAGGAGGGTCGGCATAAATGATATTATACTTCTTATCTGGAAAAGGTATCATCAATCATTAGTCCATACTAGTGGTTCTTCTAGTTGGTTCTCTTCTAATCTATCCTGTTGTCCTAATAGATTCTTACCTAGGAATATTTGCATAGTTACATTACCTTTTTCTGCTGAACTCCATTGTAACTGTCTTAGTCTGATTTTGCCTTGTGATCTTCCTTTTGTCAGAGATTCGGAAAAACTCTTTCGTATTAAGCTCTCATCACAACCATAAAAGTCTGCTATCTCTGTGTTAGTACACCCATAAGATGCCAGTTTAAAGACTTCCTCATCTGTGATTTTATACTTTTTAGGTCTTGCCATTCCTAATTACCCTATAGTTCGGTAATAAAAGTTTATCATACTGGTTATATAGTTCAACTATGTTTCTTTCTCTATAATAAAGTCTATGTATTGTTTTGCTTTCTTTAAATCTTC
>Ga0160423_10002229_pt1 | contig 16252 bp, 25 predicted proteins | sample CRUFie14St8metaG_FD_108191 | JGI IMG/M metagenome (GOLD analysis project Ga0160423, IMG submission 108191) | Marine microbial communities from the Costa Rica Dome - CRUD Field 142mm St8 metaG | ecosystem: Environmental > Aquatic > Marine > Oceanic > Photic zone | place: Costa Rica: the Eastern... | reverse complement strand
GCGTGTAAAGCAGTTTCAACGAAGTGGGCTCCTTTATAAGTTTCTGAGCCGTCATAAATAGTTCCTTGTGTAATAGCTTGTAAATTACCAGATTCATTACGCATAATTCCATAAGGTGTAGAAGATTGGAATAGTACGCTAGATAGAGGTAAGTTGTTATAACTCCTTTTCTTACCGATATTTTTATTCTCTGCGATAACCATACCTTTACCTCTGTCATCTCCTAGGTAAAGTTGTAGGCCTTGTCCAGAAACAGTGACAATACCCTCTTCTAATGTTTTAGCTAAGATAATTCCTGTATATCTTGCAGACGCAAGCATAGAAGCATCATCATACAATGATGGATTCATTTCTTGTGGAGTGATTACTATGTGTCCCCACTCTTTTATTTTGTTTATTACTTCTGATGGGGTTTGGTCTTGAATAAAAGTAACTCCAAAGTTACCAGCACCCATCAGTCTTTCACTAACAGACATTAGCTCCTCACTAAGCGAACTTGTTCGTAGACTGACTCTAAATATTGTTCAAAGAGTGCGTCAGCATCGTTAAATGCATCTGAACCAGTTACGTATCCTAAAATTCCTTTAAATTGTGCTGCAGATATGTGCATATTTCTATCAGATACTGAAGTTGTAACTCCTTGTGGCGAAGATGCTATAAATGTTTGACCGTCAGCATCTGCACTTGCTTCTGCATATCCAATAGAACTTGTAGTAACTGTATTTGCTGTAATGAGTTGTGCATTTATTCTTGATGTTGCACTTCTAGAAGAACTACCACTTTGAGTTGCAACAAATGATACGTGATGCATTCCTCTTCTTACTGCAATATCTAAAGTTAGTTTTCCATCTCCTGCAGTCTCACTATAAGTAGTTAATCTTACTGATGCTTCTTCTGCGTCATTTCTAAGTATTTGTACTGATTGCCAAACATTCCATTCTGTAAAACCAGAACCCATTGAGAAAGCTACTTCTCTATCTGATACATAATTTCCGTTATCGTAAAAAGATAAATTAATTCTTGATTGGCTAGCTACAGAACCTGCAGCTACTTTTATGATTCCATTATCCAAAACAACTGCAGTTGGATTGTTTTGAGTAAGGTAACCATTTTTAATTCTTGTATCTATAGTTATTTTTGCTGCACCCTTGTAATAATCTTCTGGATTCACCATCCAGTTAGCAGATGCATCTCTTAAATTTTCATCAACAAAAACATATACAGAACCACTTTCTGTACTTCTTACAGCTCCTGTTGGTCTTTCTGAATGAGAATAATTAAAAGCTTCTACTGGTATAGCGTGAGCTGGTCCATAACTAAAAGTAGAAGTGTGTGAATGTGCGTTAGTAAGTTTTCCTCCAGTCATTTGTGATTCAAAGCTTACTTCTCCAAGTCTTCCTTTTATAAGTAAGTTCAAACTGTATCTAAATAAACCTTTACCAAATAATTGTGCTGTATTGATGTCGGCCGAATCTACTTGGCAGTATCCGCTAAAAGTCGAGTCTCCCTCGTAGGTAAACGGCACAATAATATTTGCATTAGCTAAAGATACTAGTTCATCTCTTAGGTGCTTTGCTTCTTCAATTGTAGTTGCGTGAAGTATTCCATTGATAGCTACATTTCTTTCTAAAGAGTTTTTACCATCAGCTGGCATAGCGCTTTCTGCTAAAGCTCTAGGAGATGTAAAACTTATTCTTCCAATAGTTATTGTGTTAGCCATTAGCACATATCCTTTTTACGACAAGTTTCACAAAAAGCCCACTTATCTGAATAATCATAAAAATAATTACCACAGTTAAGACCAGACTTACAAGGTTTTAAATAATCTACTTGTTCGTTAGAAAGTTCCATTATCTTACAATTCCACTTCTACCGTCTGTTTTTAGTTTGTTTAATTCTCTTTGAATATTTTGTGCAATTTTTCTTGCTGCTAATGGGTCAGTTGGAAGTCCAGTCACATTAAGAGAAACGTATTGATTTATTGGTTGACCACCACCGCCACCTTGCAAAGGAGTGACCATAACACCGTGAGGCATTGGTTTTATTATTTCCATACCTGCTTCACCAACTAATCCTGTTTGTCCTAATCTGACCATACCACCCATTGCTCTTGGAACTGCTACGTTCCCAGCTTGACCTTGTAAAGCTGCAGCATCTTCAGCAGACATTCCCTCACCACTAGATGTAGTAAATGCTGGCAATGTTCCTAGTTTCAATTTAGCCTCATCAATATATCCGACAATCTTCTTAAGTCTTTCTTCTGGAAATCCTAAAGCCCTACCTAGTTTCAGCATATTGTCAGAACCCTCATTACCTAGTTTTGCAAACGCAATAACAGATTCATTTGTTTTCTTAAGAACATCTACTTGAGCTCTTTCAACAGCTCTTTTAGCATCTTCAATTTCATCATCAATCTCTATTAGTCTGTCAGATTTTTCTTGCTGTAAATCAAGAAGCTCATTAATTCTTTCTTGTGCGTTTATCTTGGCTTCGTCTTTAGTTTCTTGAACTTTTGCAGTCTGGTCAATAATATCTTGTTCAGTAACACCACCGCTTTTAATAAGGTCTATTTGTTCTTGTATAGCACCAATTTGTACTTCTGCATTATCTAAGGTTCCTTGTGAAGCAGCACGTTTTAATATTTCTAATTGTCTTTCTAGTTTTAGAAGTTTTAATTGTTCTTGATAAGATAGTTCAATTCCCTCATTTACTGCCTTAATCATTTCAGCAAGTTGTAACTCTTCTTCTTTGATAGATATTATGTCGTCATTTAAGAACTTACCATCTTGCAGTAAATCGTTTAGCTCTCTTTCAATATTGGCTAATTCTGTTTGAACTTCGACTTCTTCTTTACCTAGGTCAACAACATCTTTTTTAGCATCTTTAAGATTATCTTGAGCATCTTCTAAATCTTGTAAAGCCTCTAGAGGTGCTAATTGATTGTTTAATTCAGTAGCAAAGTCTGTAGCTCTTTGTAAAACTTTATCAAATACACTCATACTCTTTGCTGCCTCTTCTGTCTTATCAGCTATAAAACCTATAGCATCAGCAATAATTTTGTTTTCTGGTGCCATTTGTCTTGCAATTCTTAATAATTCTTTTTCGTTATTTAAGATTTTTCCTAAATCTCCAGAGAATTGCATTTGAGTTAATTGATGTTTAACTTCTTCTTTAACAATTTCCATTTTTTGTTCTAAGGTTTTATTTTGTAAAGCTAGTAAGTCATCGTATGCATCTAACTGTCCAGTTAATGCAAATAAAGCTTGTTGGTCTGCAAGAGTTAATTTACCGCCTTGCTCAACTCTTTTTTCTAGAACAGCTTCTATTTCACTTGCAATTTGAAAAGCTTTAGATTCAGTACCTAATCTTTCACCAATTAATTTAGTTTCTTCTCTAGTCATTTCTAATCTAGAACGGATTGCACTTTCAGCAGCTTCATCAGTAGCTAAATAGCTTGATGTACTTGTAATCATTGCAGCCATACCCTCAGAGAGCCTTGTAATATTTCCTAATACTTCAGTGCTTTGATTTCCTAATATTTCTTTTAATACATTTGTGGTATCTCTACCAAAAGCTTGTCTAAATGCATTTTGAGTATCTTCTTCAAGGCTTTCAAATAATCCCTCAGCTAAAGTATCTGATATATCAAAGTCTGAATCAGAAACATCTATGTTATTCATTACCTCTTCAAAGTCTTCTAGGTTTCGTTTAGCTATAGCGATTTCTTCAGCCATATTTCCAAAGATTTTAAGTATGCCAGCAATTCCTGCTACGATAGCTGCACCTATAAGGAAAGGTTTGAAAGCTAAGAATAGTGCTTTTACACCACCAGCGGCTACAAAAGCACCCTCAGCCATAAACATAAATGAAAGTGCAATTGTATCTACAAGTCCTTTAACAGCAGCTAACCTCAACGAACCTATAGCTACAGTTAGTACAGTTAATGCTTTTGCTGCTCTAACGAAAGAATCTGTATCTAAAACTCCAGTAAGTTCTTTTATACCGACAATAGCATCAGTTACATTACCAACAAAGTCTGCTATGACTGGAACTAAATCTTCACCAATGTCAATCATTATGACTCTTATAGCATTTTTAAATCTTTGAATCTGTTGAATTAAGGTACCGAATCGTTTTTCTGCCTCATTATTTAAAGCAGTTTGTCTTTCCATTTCGTCAGCAGCTAAAGCTAAGTTGCTTCTTAATTCTTCTGTGTCAGAAGATAGAGATAACATAACTTTAGAAACACGAACAGAACCTAGACCTACATCATTAAGAACTCTTTGTACGTCTCCTCCAGATGAACCTATTCTATCTAGCCCCTCAACAAATAATGCTGCTGCATTAGATATATCTTCTTGAGCTAATTTCCTAAACTCATCACCACTCATACCAACAGCATCAGCAAAGGCTTTTAATTTAGTTCCACCTTGTGATGCAGCTTGTTGTAATGCTAAAAAGAATTTCTGCAATGCAGTAGCACCAGCTTGGGCCTCTGTACCAGTAGCTCTTACTGATGCAGAGAAAGCTAATGTTTGGTCTGCAGTTAAACCAGCAATTTTACCAACAGCACCAAATCGAGTTGCTAATAGTGTTATTTCTGATTCTGTTGCAGCAGTGTTGTTACCTAATCTAACTAATACGTTAGCTAGTTGGTCTGCGTTCTCAGCTCCGATTCCTGTTACGTTTGCAAGCCTTGCAACTGAGAAAGCAGCTTGTTCAGCTGTCATATTTGTTGCTACACCTAACTTAGCAACTGTGTCTATAAATTGTGGAATGTTTTGTACTTCAACACCAAGCTGACCAGCAATAGAACCTAAAGTAGCTAATTGACCAGCTGCAACTGGTATTTCAGTTGATAGTTCTAATATTGAATCTCGGATAGCGCCTAGTTCTTCTTCACTAGCTCTAGCAAGAACTTTTCTAACTAAAGCGAATGATTCTTCAAACTCTGCTGCTGCTTTAACACCGCCAGCAAGAGCTGCACCTACACCAGCTAAGGCTATTGCAGATGATGCGAATGCTGCTGCTGGAACTGCAGAGGCAAGTTTGGTCATAGCGGCACCAGTGCCTCTAGCCATTTGTTGTATTCCTCTTACGGCTCCGTCACCGACGACGTTAGCCAGAAAGGCCAGCCTACCGATTACATTTGCTTGTTCCAAATTACTTTCCTATTCCTATATCACCTAAAGCTTGGTCCAGAGGAACAGCCTCTCTAGGTATGTTCGCTCTATCTCCACGCTTGTATTTCTCCCATTCAGCTTGTCTTTCTGACTCTTCTCTAGCTTCTGCTAAGAAAGGAGAAAAGAAAGCTGATTCTTGAGATATGAGATTGAATAAAAGAATGTTAAATCTTCGCCAAGAAATATCGAGTGGATTATGAATTTTATAGAACCTTTGAAAGTCAGATTCTATGGCCCCCCAACTATCCACCAAGTCATTGAGGGACAGTTTTATTTTGGGGCTTCTTCTAGTCCCGTCTCAATTTCTTCTTCTGGAATAATCTTGTAGAACTTTAGAAGTTTCATTGTTACGTGTTCTAATTGTTCCCAAGTTGCTCCATCTTCTAACATTTGTTGTAAGTTCTCTTCACCTACTAACGCACCTAACCAAGTTGGAATATCGTTGTTTCCAAGAGTTCCATCTTCATTCATTAGTGCGATTTGTGTGAGAACCACCTTTGCAGGTAATTGTGGAGGTAAAATGTACTCTCTACCGTTCAGCACAATCTGCAAAGGCTCATTCTCATTCTCTTTGACAGCTTCGTCAAAATCAAATTTTGGCATTCCGCCCTCCTAATCTATCGACTAAACTTCGTCGATTATCTTAAATAATTCTGTGAATTGAGCTCCAGAACCTGGTTTCAACACTTTGTATTCCACAGCAACTAACACTTTTTGAGGTGCTTTTGCGTGTGTCATTGAGAAAGCGCCAACGTTCACTGCACGAGGAACTTGGATATCTCTCTTTTTAAGTGTTCCACCAAGACTTGAATCTGGTGCATCTACTCTCAATAGCAAAGACTTTTCTATGAAAGAGTCTGTGCTTGGTGGTGTCAAGGTACTGAATCCAGCACTTGGGTCTGAAGTTGTTATGTTTCCAGACGCTCCACCCATTGCTTCATTCAAGTTTGCTAATGAAACTTGAGCAAGCTCACCAGAGATTCTAACTTCTTGAGCTGTTTTGATTGTGAAAATTGGGTCAATCTCTTCTGCGACCATAACATCTTCGAATGTTTTGTCGTAGTCAAGAGTCCAGCCATTTTCTGAGTAACCAATATCGTCCCAGTCAGAACCAGATGGTGTTGCAGTTGGGTCTGCTGGGAATGCTGTTGCTTCATCACCTATGTACAAAACACCAGTTCCTAGCATTACCTCGCTAATACTTTTAGCCATTACTTGTCTCCTACTTTAATATAAAGAGCTTGTCACTCTTCTTCTGCTACTTCGTCTTCTTCCCAAAACGGTTCTTCTTCAACCACTGGTTCGTCTTTTGGTTTATTAACCATAGCGACATCACCAAATGCACTCTCTCCATCGGCTACGTATAATGAAACTCTTAAGTCTCCGTGTTTAAACGTAGCCTCTTTGAGACGCTTCCACTCTTCTTCATTTACTTCGACCCAATCGTCGTGGCCAAAGAAAATGTCAAGTTTCTCGTCTCTAACTTGCCCAACACTTCTTTTAAGTATTGGATTTACTTTAACTTGTTTCATTACTTCGCTCCGTAAATCATTACTATATCTATAGTATAGCGTGCTAATCCGAGCTCTGGCTCGTCGATGCGTTGTGGGCCATTTTGGATGGTAAATCCAGACAATTTTCCACTGACTCCACCACTTGAAGTTAAAATTTCGGGACTTTGGTCAAAAGCTTCAGCTACTACTGCGCTAGCTAAATTGTATGCAGTAGCATAATCTGGCTGTCCTTTTGTGTTATTTGTAGCATATTTTCCTGCGTAGGCATCTAATTGGAGTAATGCTTCATCAATTAATGCTTCTCCACTTAAAGGAGTTCCGCCTAATCTTGTAATTACTAAGAATGGCATATCTGCATCTTGAGGTAATCTTGTTGCTACCTTTTGGTCAACAATATCAGTAATAGATGTTTTACTTAAGGCCCAAGTCCTTGCTAATATTTCTGCGTCTGGCAATGTGTTTGGCATTATCCGAATACTCCTTTAATACTTTGTCTTAAGAATGCTGGTATTTTATCAGTAGTGATAGCACCAGATGTTTCTTTTAGAATACCTTTGTATTTATTTGTTATAGCTATAGCACCTTTTCTTAAAGGAGCTCTTGTTGGTTGGAATCCTTTGTAATTATCAAATCTAGCTGGTACTTCAGCTGTTCCTTGTATTCCAGTAGGCTGTCTACCTGCTACACCAGCACCACGACCAAACTCTACTGCTGGAGCATAGTAAACATTGTTATTGTCACCCATTGTGACTGCAACTTCGTTTTCGTTACCAGAAATACTTCTATTACTAACTTGAACAGATTTAATTAATGCACCTGTATCAATTGGAACATACTTTTGTACAGAAGTAACAAAGTCGCTTGCAAACTTAAATAAAAATTCATCGTATCTACTTTGCATATACTTATTACCTATACCAGCGTTAATCTTTCCTTTACCAGTTACTTTGACAGCTTTGCCTCCTTGTTTAAATAATTTATTCTGTCTTCTTTGAAATTCTGCACCCATTCTTGAACGTAATAAACGAGATGCTGGGTTATCGCCTGGTATTTTTCTAACAACAACACCAGATGCTCTACCAGTTAAACGTCTAGCAAACCTTTCACCGATAGCACCACCAGATTGACCGCCTGCTAATTTCATAATGCTTTTATTTATAGCATTAATATCACCAAGGCCTCTAGCCATTGTAAGTGCATTGTTTCTGATGTTAGGCATAAACTTGCCTGGTATCAAAGATGTAACGTCACCAGCAGCAACAGAAAATGTGTATAAAGAACTTCTAAGCTTTGATATTTCATTTACATTTCTAGGAACATTTACATACCTAGGTATTTGTCCCCCACCTTGAGTGAATCTTCGCATAGGTAATCTTTTTTCACCTACTGCTCTAATGGCTACTCCAAATAATTTATCTACAGCCATTAGAAACCACTCTGTATTCTTAGTTCTTGATAGAAAGTATTTCCAAATCTATCTTTAGTTTCATTTACTGATTCTATTTCAAAAAACTCTGTGCCTATTTTAATTCTATCTTTAACAGTTACATCAACATCACCTTGTACTATTACTGCAAATTCGACGTTGTTAGATATAGCAAAGTTAGTTCTATTTTCTGAAACTGAATTGTTTCTTATAACTCTTGCTTGTACTGTAGATGTATCAGCAAACGTAGCTGTACTAAGTCCTCTGTCGTCAACTGAAGAACCAGACAATCGCTGGATTGTGACGGATTCGTTTAATAATGATGTTGTTAAGTTTGGCACATACTTATTCTAGCAGTCCCAAAAATGCCAAAACCGACCATCGCTGGTCGGCCTCGACATTAAACAAGATGAACTTCTAGTATATCACATCGATAATGTGTCATTGCTAAAGTTTGCATAATACGCAAGGGTAGCTTGCCTAGCTAAACTTCTAGCAGTATCAAGTTCGTATTTCTTTCTGAAACTAACAAAGAAGTCTTGATAAGGTGTGCATTGTGGTTGTAATCCTGTATTAGCAGTTGTCATCTTTCTAAATTCTGACTTTGGAAGTAAACCTAACTCTGGAACAGCAGAACAATATTTATATTCTGGAACAACTTTCTCTGTTGTCTTTCTTATCTCATAGTATCTTTTTACTTCACTAATATTACAAGGAATACATTTCCTGCCGTAACCATCTCTAGTTCTATCGGAGGCTGATTTATAAAAAGTTTCAATAGGTAAAACTTCTTTGCAAGTAAGACATCTTTTTTCTGTTGGGAATCTAAGACTATACTCTCTGTCAGCTACAGCTTTATCGTAAGCTTCTTTGTATTGTGGATTTTTTAGAAACATATTTTCCATAGTTCTTTCTCCTACTGGAAATTGTTCCATCCATTTTTGATTGTGAATAAACTTACCTTTAGATGCGCCATAAATAAAATAATCAAAGTTATCCATTGCCCATTGCTCTTTGGCTTCTTCAACTGTTGGTAAGTCTTTTTGTATTCTCATTTGTCTAGCACGTTCTCTAGAAATATTAAATCTTTTTCCTAGTTCAACGTTATTTCTCCAAGGTGTTTTTGTAACTACATTTACAAATTCTTGAACATCAAATGTATAATTTCTTGCCATTAGCTACCTCCATAACTACTTTTAACAACTATATAAGACACTGCGGGCTTTGTCAAGCCCGCAAGTCCTATGCAATATACGTATACACTAAGCACAGATTCTACAATCCCTGCCATTGCGTACTAGAGGACATAGCCCTCCATCTTTAAGAAACATCATAAAGATTTCTTTTTGAGAAACCCATAGTTGTTTCTTCTTTTTAAGTGGAAAGTAATAACCTCCACCATCTTTGCGTGCACTAAAGTGTGAGCATTTTTCGAACCAAGTGTCTGGTCCGTCATACCTATCTTGAGTACACTCAAGCTTTACGTAAGAAGTTACGATAGTTCTTTTACCGAATTTAGTTTTGTCTCCGTTAAGAACTTCTATCACTTTTTTAATAGTTTTCTTATCTAAGACTACAAATTCAGCATCACAAACGTCGTAACGTCTTGTACGGTCACTATAAGGTGTGTACACAAAGTGTGGAACTTTAAATGTATCACCTATAGCTAAGTCTTTTACTTCGGGAATATCTTGACTATAAAGTCCAAAAGACTTCACATCAAATTTATTCCTTTTCAATTGATTAACAGAGTAATCGGGAACATTACCGAATCTTTCTAGATTTGTAATTTCCTCGGGTTGTCTCTCTCTACCAAGTCTTGTTGCTTGTGTAGAAAGTGGGCTTTCGCCATTACTCCAAGTTGATTTTTTATTCATATTGTATCTCCTTATTCTTCTTCACCCATAGAGTAAGTTCCTAGTCTTACTCTAAAAGTGATAGTCTTATCTGTATTTTTTTTGTTTACGATACGAGTTTCATTGTTAATCCATTCTGCAATGGTAACAATGTCCTGTTGTGGCTTACTTTGCACAACAGCTGTATCTTCAAGTACTAATTCTGTAGTAATTGGGCTGTAAGGCCATACAGCTTGTCTTGCTACGGAATCTTTTAAAATGTGATAATCAATTTTGATTTGATTTTCTGTCATTTTTGTATCTCCTTTTTTTACGGTCATTATTAAATTTAACAGACGTTCTTTTATAATGCAAATCGAAAAACAAAAAAAACCTATATATTCATTGATTTTTTCAAATAAACCTCAATGTTTATAGGCTCTAAAATAAATTTTTAATTTTTTTTGGGTTTTTTTAAGTTTTTGTGATTTCAGATAACCATAAGTGTTATACTTAATAGTAATGGTAGACATTAGACAAGATGATGCACCAGCTTTAGTTAGCGACCAGTTCGAAAAGGACGGGTTAGTGTATAACGTTGATTACAACGATTTTATGCTGAGCTTTGATGCACAAATCTTTAAAAAGTATGTCAATGAAAGAGGCAAAATTGGAATGTCCCAAATTGCTTTCGGTGTTGGTCATACTAAAGATGCTGCAATAGCTGATGCAGAAAAAAAATTGAATAGTTGACATTAGGTACTTACGTCTTATAAAGTAAGCGTATGATAACAAGTTGTTTAATATTTTTAGCTAGTTTTAGCAGTGGGGAACTTCAACCCTCTTCAGACAATATGCTGGAGATAGTTAGTTGTTTAAGAGAAGTTCCTACCAGTATGGTTCAACACCTACCTCATTACGTTGAACATTTTGATGAAGAAAATTTATACACTGCCATAAGAATTGGTTGGTGCGAGAGCAGAGGGAAAACTAACGCATATCGTTCTGATAATAATGATTCGGGGGTAATGCAATTTATACCATCGACGTGGAACTGGGTTGCAGAAAAACACGATTTGCCTAGGTGGGATGAGTGGATAATACTGAGGTACGGGCAACCGTATTTCGGTTCACTCATCAAAGTTGAAGATGAGGGTATGTCAGCTCGTCGTGTGCAGTTTGTACCTTACTATAATATTATGATGGCATCCTTGCTTGCGGAAGATACGTATAGTAAAGTAAGATGGAGAGATTGGAACAGCAGTAAGTGGTGCTGGGAAGATGCAAAGAAATGGAATAAAAGATGGCGTTCAGAAGAAAATTAATTTCTTTTTTAGAATTTTTAATTCAACAGCTAGAAATTTTGGTTGAAAGGCTAGATTATTCTATTGCTATGCGCTTGTGGGAAATAGAAAAAAGAAATGAGGGATTTCCAAGTGAATGGTTTGAAGAAGAATAAGCCTTGTCAACACGATGGGTTTGTTTATAGTACAACTAACACAACAGTAAAGGACAACGACGGAGTTTATTGTAAGCCTTGTGGAGAACAACTACGATGAGTTACATTTGTAGAACCTGTAAAGAACCTTTAGACACCAAAGACTCTCTCATAATATGTGACATTTGTTATTTTAAGTTAGCAGAGAGAGAAAATGGAAGACGATAAACCTTATAGACCTTTACCAGACTCATTAACAATAGGTGGTTCAGTTATAGAGGGTCTAGGCTTATTCTCTACTGTAATTATTGTTGCTGGTACAAATTTAGGTTTAACACATAAAAAAGACCCCGAAGCATTACACGGTTACTTAAGAACACCTCTAGGTGGGTTTATAAATCATAGTGAAGACCCTAATTGTGAACTAATCTCTATAGGACCAAGATTATATTTAAGTACAATAAAAGATATAATGCCAAACGAAGAATTAACACTGAGGTATACGTTTTATGATGTATGAATGTTTAGATTGTGGAAGACCTTGCCCCGAGGGTAAAGTCTTATGTGCAATATGCGAAAATCTGAGAGAAAGCACTACTGTTGAAAGATAAATTTTTAGAGTGGGAAAACAAAGTATTTACCGCTCCTTACAAATGGTTAATTAAAAAAGGTTTAGTTGTTGCTGAAAAAGTATATTTAACAATGTCTGATTTATACGAAAAGAACTTTCTTGAAGAATATAGAGGTAATCCTAACTGGGCAGGAGATGATTGATGATAACAGCTGAATTTATGATTGTAGCTTCACTAGGAACTGGTTTAGTTTTTGGTTGGATGATTGCAACAATACTGAAATAATTAAAATTTAACTTTTCTATTTCTAGCTTTTTTTGCTTTATCTCTCATTGACTTAGATACTTTGCTAGGGTCAGTATTCCAATCAACACCAACAGTTCCATATAAATTAACCCTTGTAGGTATTTGTCTAGTAGATATTGCTTTACATTCTTCACATTTAATCTCTGGGTCCTCGTGTATGGAGTGCGTAACTTCAAAAACTAGTTCACATTTTGTACATTTATAGTCATACCTAGCCATTAGTTCGCTTTCTATAGCCACCAATAAAGTTAGTTGTAACATATAAACCGTTAGCATCTAATCTATTTTTATCTTTTTGCGTTAAGTATTCCATCACTATATCTAGTTTACTTCTTTTAAAAGGGATAATTTGAATGAATGGTGTTCCTTGAGTTATTGTAAATTCTTTGTCGTGAACTATTGCAGGAAAATTAACTTCGTGCCACTTATCTGTATGAACTATGGCAGGCAGTACCGTAAATCTGGTTTCTCTTTGGTAAAACGGCTGTATGAAGAGGAGAGAGTAGTTTTTAGGTGTATAGAAGTACCAAGGAGAATGAAACTTAACTGCGTGAGGAAAGTCTCCGTCTTCCATAGGATAAGTAGGTATCTGCCTTGTATCGTGGAATGATATGTGTTTTGGCCAATCTTTTGAATCAGCTTCCAATGATAGTGAATCTCTTTGTATCAACATATCTGTCCAAAAAGGCATAATGAATCCCTCAGTAATAAAATCAACAACAGCAGGACATCGTTTCATTGTTGAACCGTAATGTTTTTCTGCGATTCGACCTAATTTTCCAAACATATTGGAATGTTTAGGATGCATTTTTTCACCAGCTTCAAATTCCATATAAGTAGGCATATCTTTAAACCATTTAGGAATGAAGTTAGATGCAGGTTGTATTGGTGCTAGTTCTTCTAGACCGCCATATTCGGTCTTAAATCTTACGCCCTCCATACAAATTATTTAATTGGGTATTTTTTACAAATGCTTAAGTAATCGTTTACAAATTCATCCATATCGGAAACTAAATTAGTACCACCCATTCTAAGTGCGTTCATTTGTTCGATAGTTGCCTCAAGAAATTTTTCCATTTCTATGTTTTGCAAATATTGCTTACGCTTTTGTTTATTTAGATTTATATCCATAGATATAGTCTAGTCTAATATTGAGGCTGATGTGAAGAATTGCTTTTTATATTTGTTCAAAATGCCTTTATCAGCATTTGTAAGTACTTCTTGATTCATTTGGTCTAAAACAGATTCATATTCTGCTTGATAGTCGCCTAATCTTTCTGATTTAACCATTTGAAATTTAGAATCAGTTGAGTTATCAGCAATGTTTGTTGATACTTCACCAGTTGATTGTTGTGTTGAAAGTGAAGCAGATGCTGTAAATAATCTACCAGCAACTCTTGCTGATACAAATTTAAGGTCTGCTGGTATATCTTCTGCAGTATTTTCTGAATCAGAATATCCAGCTGTATAAGTTACGGTAATGTTTTGTAATCTTTGAGCTGACCAATACTGTAGGCCAGTTCTTTTAAGGATTCCTAGTCCTTTATAAACTACAAAATCCTCGTCATTGCCCTCTGTAAGTGTAAATCCATCTTCAGTAATTGAAGCAACAGATATAACTGGAACTCTTTTTAGGTATATTGAATCGTCGTCATTACCGTCAAATGTTTCAACTATTGATGCTTCATAATTTAAAGAATAACCAACGTAGTTTTCAATCGCTGCATCTGCTGCAGGAATAAAAACGTTTGTAACGTTGGTTTCATCGTTAGATGACAAGTCGACGCCAAGGACTTTTTCTACATCAGAAACTGTACTTAGTGCCACTTAGAGCCTACTTGTCTTCTACGTCTTCTGGTTTAACAGCTTTGTTTTCTACTTTAGGAGCTGCTTTTTTAGGTGCTGCTTTCTTAGGAGCTGCTTTTTTCCAGCCGTTGTGCTCTAAATAATCTACTGAGTATTCCATACCCTTTTTAGCGATTTTAGCTGCATTTGATTTAGGTAAATCATTAGCTGGTCCCTCAAAGATTGTTCCGTCTTGTAGTTTCCAAATATCTGTCTTTGCTACTATATATTCCATTTATTAATTCCTTTGATTGTGTAATGGGGGAACTTAATCCCCCATTACTAATGTAAACTTCTATCCTTAGAAGTTTGTGATTTTGGTAAATCCCTTTTGTTTGTAAACAGGGAAACCGACTCTCATTGTTGCTCTGATAGCTACTTTACCTTTAGTAAAGAAGTCAGAGTGACTGTCTGAGACAGCAAGGTCAAGACCTTGTTTCATTACAACGTGAGCAGCTTCGCCGCCACCGAATCTACCGACTAATACTGTTCCCTCAGAGATTGCAGTTGTTGGAACTACTTTGAGTCCCCACAATGAAGCTTGAGGTCCAGCACCAAATCCGCCAGCAGCAACGAACAATGGGTTCTTAGAACCGCTTGTGTCGATGTCACTAACAGCTGTTACTGTTTGATACCAGTCGTTTGGATGCATAACAATTGCATCTGGTTCTATGAAAGCACCAGTTCTAATGTCTGTGATTGCTTCATAGATAGCACCCATTCTATTTAATTCTCCGCCACCAGAGGTGTATGAAGAATAATCGATTGCGTTAACTAGGGTCTTACCAGCGTCCAAAATACCTTCTAAGTTTGGAGCTGTACCATCACCACTGAGTAATTGTCCGTCTAAACGGAGTCTTATCATTGTTGATAGTCTTGAGTTAACATATCCTTGGATACCACTTACGTCAGCAAGTAATTCTTCTGTGACTGGCAAGAATACAGCAATCTTTCTGATTGCAGCAGTTTGCTCTGTGAAGTCAAGTTCTGCTTCACCAGCAGCACCCTCTTCAGCAGCCTCAGCAGCGCTGTTTGTAAATGTGGTTTCCTCGAGATATTGAAAAGCGTTTTGGTCTGTTTCGATTTGGTCGAAAAGTCCAATAACAGCATTTGGGTCTCTTAAGCTTGTCTCTAACACGCCAGGTTGTCTTAAGACTTCTGGTGGATAGGAGTTGCTTGTACCCGCGCCTAATGTTGCTTTATAACCCATTGGGTTGAAATTGACTGTTGAATCAATTCCGCCAACACCTTTTTCAATGTAGTTGAGGTATGCGTTTGATTTAACAAATGCATCACCAACTGTTGGTGCTGGAGCAGCTTCATCAGCGTAGCCACCGCTTACAGGTTCTGAATCTTCAGACATTGCCTTTTCATTAGCACTTTTAGCGGAAAGTATGTTTACTTCCTCAACTAAGCCAGAAAGTTCCTCATTACGAGCTTGGATTTCTCCTTTTTGCTCAGCTGAGTACTTGCCGTCTTCGTTTGCTTCGAAAAGCTCTTTTAATTCAGCTCTTTTAGCAGCGACTTTTTCTCTAAGTTCTTTTATATCTGACACGAGAAAATGTCTCCTTATTTAATAGCTTATACTTCTTCGTCGATTTCCGCTACCGCAGCATCAGCAAGAATTTGCTGAGTTTCTGCGAAAAATTCAGAGTCATCTTCTTCCATCTCTGGAGCCTCAGAAATTTCTTCAACTGGAGCTTCTGCTTCAGCGATTTCTTCTTCTTCGTCCTCGACTACTTCTTCAGATGCTTCTTCAACTACTTCCTCAGATTCTTCAGAATCAGAATCTTCTGCGACTTCTTCTGCTATCTCCTCAGCAGGTGCTTCAACTTCTGAAACTATCTCCTCAGTTTCAGCAGTTTCTGTTGCAGATGAATCTTCTTCTTTTTCATCTTCGATTGTAGCTTCTGGTTCGATACTGACGTCCTCAATGAGTTGGTCAATTTCGGCCCAAGCATCGTTCAAGTCTTCTCGAACGGCTCTAAGTGCGGAAGTTGCTTGTTCTGACAACTTTCTGCCCTCTCCCTTACGCAACTCGCTTATGCTAGTTGCTCTTACTATGAGGCTCTCTAATGCAGCAAGCACATCCTTTACCTCGTCTGAAAATCGGACACCTGTCAAGCCAGTATC
>Ga0160423_10002228_pt1 | contig 16252 bp, 13 predicted proteins | sample CRUFie14St8metaG_FD_108191 | JGI IMG/M metagenome (GOLD analysis project Ga0160423, IMG submission 108191) | Marine microbial communities from the Costa Rica Dome - CRUD Field 142mm St8 metaG | ecosystem: Environmental > Aquatic > Marine > Oceanic > Photic zone | place: Costa Rica: the Eastern... | reverse complement strand
ACATACCTCCTGTACCACAACAAGGGTCATATACAGAAAGAATTTTATTTGGTTGATTGAGTTTATCTTTATCAGTTGAGAATACTAATGAAACTAATAATTTTACAACATCTCTTGGAGTATAATGTTCTCCACTTGTTTCATTACTCATCTCTGAAAACTTTCTTAATAGTTCCTCAAAGATTTGTCCCATTGTGTGATTGTCAACTACATCTGGATGTAAATTGATGTCTGTAAATTTTTCTACTAAAAGATAAAGTTTATCGTTAGAGTCTAGTTTGTCAATATGTTTTTGAAGTCCAAAATTCTGAATGATATCTTGAACATTTGAAGAAAAACTACTTAAGTAGTCATAAAAATTTTCTGATAATTTTCCTGGTTCTTGTTTTAATCTATTCAAATCATATCTTGAGTAGTTAGAAAATTTAATTCCTAATTTAGAATGAATAACTCGTGAAGTATCGTCAAATTTATCTTTGTATTCATTATGAATTTTAATAACGTCATCCTTCTTTTCCTCTAACACACAATCTAACCTTCTTAATACTACAAAAGGTAAGATTACATCTCCATATTCGTGTTGTTTGAATAATCCTCTTAACACATCATCACACACATTCCATATAAAGGAAGATATTTCGTTATGGTTTTTCATATACTGTTTTTTTCAAAGATAATATGTGAGTGGACATTTTATACACAAAAAAAAAGATTTTTTAATAAGTGTAAAAAATGGTAAAATGATAAGATAGAGTTCTGACGTACAACAATAGTTATTCCACAGTAACTGATTTTGCTAAATTTCTTGGTTGATCAACATTACATCCTCTTAAAACAGCTATGTGATATGATAAAAGTTGAAGAGGAATATTGGTTAATAACGGTGATAACTCATCAGGAGAGTTAGGTATTTCGATTGAATAATCTACAATATCATTAACAACTTCATCTCCTTGATTAATTATTGCAATTATTTTACCACCTCTTGCCTTGACTTCTTGAATATTACTAATAACTTTTTCATAATTCCCTTTTTTCGTGGCAATTACTACAATTGGCATTTTATCATCAATAAGGGCTATTGGACCATGTTTCATTTCAGCGGCTGGATATCCTTCAGCATGTATGTATGAAATCTCTTTTAATTTTAACGCTCCTTCAAGAGCTACAGGAAAATTATATCCTCTACCCAAATACAAAAAATTAGTTGCATCTTTAAATTCAAATGCTATTTTTTTAATTTGTTCATTAATTTTCAAAACCTCTTTGACTTTAGTTGGAATAAGTTCTAATTCACGTATTAATTGATGATAATCTGATAGAGTCAAATTCCCATTATTTTGAGATATTTTTAGTGCCATTAAAATTAAAACAATTACCTGAGTGGTGAATGCTTTAGTTGATGCAACTCCAATTTCAGGACCTGCATGTGTGTAAATACCCGCATGAGTTAATCTTGCGATAGAAGAACCTACTACATTACAAATACCCAAAATTGTAGCTCCTTTTTCTTTTGCGAGACTAATTGCTGCTAATGTATCAGCTGTTTCACCAGATTGTGAAATAGCAAGTACTATATCTTTAGAGCTAATGATTGGATTTCTATATCTAAATTCAGATGCATATTCGACTTCTACTGGTATTCTTGCAAAATCTTCAATTATATATTCACCTATTAGACCTGCATGCCATGAAGTGCCACATGCGACAATTATAATTCTATTTGCATTTACAATTTTCTGCTGATACTCTAATATACCTCCTAGCTTAACTTCTTTTGTAATAGGATCAATCCTTCCACGCATTGTATCTCGTATACTACTTGGCTGTTCATATATCTCTTTTAGCATAAAGTGACTAAACCCCCCTTTTTCTATTGCATCAATATTTAATTTTAGTTCTTGAACATATGGAGTAATATTTTTATTTTTAATATTTTTAATCTCTATATTTTCATTTTTATTTATTCTTGCAATATGACCGTCTTCTAAATATATTACATTATTGGTATATTCAACAATTGGTGTAGCGTCAGAAGCTACATAATATTCATTTCTTCCAATACCAATAACTAAAGGACTTCCTTTTCGTGCAGCAACAAACTCCTCGGTTTTACCTTTTTGCATTACAATTATTGCATAAGCTCCAATAACCTCATCTAAAGCAACTCTTACAGCTTCAAAAAGACTTATTTTTTCATTACTAATAATGTCTTCTATTAAATGAACTAAAACCTCTGTATCAGTTTGGCTGACAAACTCATGACCTTTACTCTCTAGCGCAGATTTAATAGCTGAATAGTTTTCAATAATACCGTTATGAATTAATGCTAAACTTCCATCACCAGAAAAGTGTGGATGCGCATTAACCTGATTAGGCGGTCCATGCGTTGCCCATCTCGTATGACCAATACCTATGGATGATGACGCTGAATCCTCAGTTATTATCTTCTTTAAATCACTTACTTTACCTTTTGTTTTAAAAACTTGTATAGCATTTTCTTTTATGCATGCAATTCCTGCAGAATCATAACCTCTGTACTCAAGCCTTTGAAGGCCCTTAAGTAGAATACTAACCGCATCCTTATTACCAATATACCCAACTATACCACACATTTTTTAAAGATCTGAATAAATTATATTTAACACTACTTCTTTCTTAATAATACTTCGATTTGCATTACTATTTGCTGACTTATCTAATAAATAAAGTTGATTAGTATAAGTATTATCCAACAATAATTCATGAAAATAACGAGTAACATTGAAATTATATATATCATTTTCGTCGAGTCTACCACCAAAAAAAGATGATCCCTCAATTACATAGTCAGTTAAGTCAACAATATTTCCGTCATTGTCTAATCTTGCCAAATGTAGTTGTGTATGTGGTATTATATCATTAGTCATCAAATTATTGTCTATTTCAAATGACATAATAACTTGATTAACTGCTTTATCTGCCAACATTTTTTGTAAAGTATCTAAATTAGTAAATGATATTTTACATTTATAGCCTGACATAGACTCTATATAAATGTTTTCTTTGTCATTTAAAATATCATTACTAATTACTTTTTCAAAAACATTAGTTCTTGCTGCGTTACCATCTAGCTTAAAACTTAAAGTATTTGCTGAATCCAAATCATTGTGATAATAAATTGAAAACTTAGAATTTGTTGCAGAAGGATTTAAGTGCAAAATTGTGTTCTGAGCTTGAGCACTCATAAAAAATCCTTTAAACTCATCTAAAAAATCATTATTACTAGATATAATAGTATTACCTAGTTCTAATATTTGTTGACCTATATCATTATTTATTTTGATTCTCACTACAGGATTTGATGAATCAAGAGAAACATAATAATCCTCAGCTATATTAGGTAATTGTGAAAAATCATTATATGAAAAGTCATTTGAATAATATATTGAATCTGAGTAAATATCCTGTTCTATTTTTCTTACCTCTATACTTGATATATCATCTAAATCTCCGTAAAAATCACTGTATTTGTATGAAAGAATAACTGAATCAACAGTTAAATTCTCTTCTAATGTTAAATTGCTTTCTGGAATTAGTATTTGAGTTATAAATGAAGCCTTGTTTTTTAAAAAATAAGTATTCTCTAGCTCACCAAGCAAACTTAATGAAGTATTGTTTATTAATGATTCTTCTGATTCATTATTAAAATCTACTAAGTTTGAAGAATTACTACTAATAATAATTTTTTCCGATTCTGGTTGTACCTCTAGTCCAATAATACTGGGTTCACTACACGACAACAAACATAAGATTAAAAGAATTAAATAGTTAAATCTCATTTAGGATCAAATTAAAGATAATTCCTCTTTATTCAAAAATTTATTATAAAATTCATGATAAGCATCAATAAATTCTTCATCACCAGGATAGCTCATAAATGGTTTATTTGTTTTTTGTATAAAATTAAATACATTTTTGTCCATTTTTGGGCTAGCTTGAATGATTGCATCTGAATAGCGAATTGCGAATTTATGCAAATTTGTGATGTTAGATTTTTTTATACTATCAACATCGTCTGATTCTAAATCTTCATAAAGTAGCTTTTCAGATAACTCATTATTGAGTACTCCAGGAAATGAATTATCAAATACGGAGTAAATTATTTTAACGTTTTCAAACAAAGGATCTTCAGAGTATAATTTTTTTAAATACATCGGGACCAAAGAAGAAAACCAACCTTGACAATGAACAATATCTGGTTTCCATCCTAGTTTTCTAACCGTTTCAATTACGCCCTTACAATAGAACATCATTCTTTCGTCATTGTTGGTCATAAAGTTCCCCTCTAAATCATGAAACATTTGCCTTCTAGGAAAAAACTCCTCATTATCAATGAAATAAACTTGTAGTCTTAGCTTTTGAATAGAAGCTACCTTAATAATAAGTTGATGGTCAAAATCATCAATTATTAAATTCATTCCTGAGAGTCTTATTACTTCATGCAACTGATGTCTTCTCTCATTAATTGTACCAAACCTTGGCAAAAACATTCTTATGTCATTACCTTTTTCTTGAGTCTTTTGCGGTAATGTGCTTGCAATTTCACCCATTTTGGTCTCTCCCGTGTAAGGAGAAATCTCTTGAGAAACATAAAGTATTTTGTGTTTATCCATGGTCGCAAATTTTGGTATGCAAAAATATATAAAAAAAATCTATATATCATGCATTTAACGTAGTTTTGTTATACTTTATTATACATTTTTTTATATAATATGCAAATATTTAAAGAAAAAAAATATCTACAAAAGCATCTAAGAACAATAACTAAAGGTAAATCTATTGGTTTTGTTGCAACTATGGGATCTCTTCATAGTGGTCACTTAAGTTTAATAAGCTCTAGTCAATCAATGTGTTGCGTAACTGTCTGTAGTATATTTATTAATCCAACACAGTTTAATGATTTTAATGACTACAGAAATTATCCAAAAGATTATAACAACGACATATCATTGCTGAAAAATATGGCTTGCGACATTTTGTATATTCCAAAAGTTAAAGATATATATGAAAAAAAAATTGAAAGCAGAAAATATGATCTTGGGAAAGTTGCAGAAAATTTAGAAGGGAAATATAGACCAGGACATTTTGATGGAGTAGCAACTGTTGTTGATAAATTGTTTGACATTGTAAATCCTAACATAGCATTTTTTGGGGAAAAAGATTTACAGCAGCTACAAGTAGTAAAAAAACTTGTTAGCATTACTAATAGAAAAATTGATATTGTTGGAGTAAAAACTACAAGAGAATCAAACGGATTAGCAAAAAGCTCAAGGAATAAGTTATTGTCAAAAGAACACATTAAAGAAGCATCAATTATATTTAAATGTTTAGAATATTGTAAATTTAATATGCATCTAAATATAAAAAAATTAAAACTGTATATTGAAAATCAGTTTTTACAAAATCAAAAAATTCAACTTGAATACATTGAATTTGTTGAACTCAATACTTTTAATCAAATAAAAGAATGGGGGGATGAAAAAACCAATGCTGTTTGTATAGCTGCTTATATCAATAATGTTAGATTAATTGACAATATTATTTTATAATTTTACAAAATGAATAATTCTTTTGCTTCTAAAATTATAAAATATTTACTTTCTATTTTCTTAACTATAATTATTGTTTATTTTTTATTCAAACATCAAGATCCTATTGCACTAGTAGATGAGTTAAAAAAAGTAGATTTCAATTGGATTATTTTGTCAATGATTTTTGGAGCTTTGGCGTATGTAAGCAGAGGTTTAAGATGGAGAATAATGCTTGAAGCAATAGATTATAAAACCTCAAATATTAACAATATCGCAGCTGTTTCAATAGGCTACTTTACTAATTTATTTGTGCCAAGAGCAGGTGAAATAACAAGATGTACGGCATTAAACCAAAAAGAGAAAATACCACTTAATAAACTTTTTGGAACCATAATAGTTGAGCGTGTAATTGATTTTATGGCTTTGTTTTTTTTATTACTTTTTACCTTAATTTCCCAGCATAAGATAATCAAGGATTTTTATTTAGCCATCAAAAACCAAAACAGCGAAACAAATTTACAAAAGAAAATATTACTAGTTTTTGCTTCATTTATTACATTAATTCTTGTTATTTATTTATGTAAAAAACAAATTAAGAAATTATCCTTTTATAATAAAATAAAACAATTTATTGACGGATTAAAAGAAGGCTTTAAAAGTGTAGAAAATATAAAAAACAAAACTCATTTCTGGATACACACTTTTATAATATGGCTCATGTATTTTTTAATGACTTATATCTGTTTTTTCAGCATGAGCGAAACTAATCATTTAAGTTTAATTGATGGTGTTTTTATTTTAGTTCTAGGAGGAATTGGAATGGTTATTCCTACACCTGGAGGAATTGGGTCATATCATGCTATTGTTATGATTGGTCTTGCAGTACTTGGAGTTGGATATGTCTCATTTGGATCGGAAAGTACATCAGCCAATCCTGCTTTAATATTCCCTACCATTGTACATATAGCACAAACATTAGTTGCGATACTTATGGGAGCAATTTCTCTTCTGATTTTATTTATTTTTAATAACAAAACAACCAATGAACAATAACATAAATTTTAACAAAAAAATATTTTCAGCTGATGCATTAGCTTTACAAGTTAAAAAATGGAGAGAGCAAAATGAAAAAATTATTTTCACAAATGGTTGTTTTGATATTTTACACAATGGTCATCTTGAAGTTCTTGTTTCGGCTGCAAATTTAGGAGGAAAATTAATTGTTGCTTTAAATTCTGATTCCTCAGTAAAAAAGCTAAAAGGTAAATCAAGACCAATAAATAATGAAAGTGATAGAAAAAAATTTTTATCCTATTTTAATTTTATTGACAGTATTACGTCATTTAATGAAGAAACCCCCTATAATCTAATTACAAAATTAAAACCTGATTTTATTGTTAAAGGAGGTGACTACAAGAAGGAAGAAGTTATAGGATACGATATTTTAAAAGAATATGGTGGAGATGTTATCATATTTCCTTTCAAAAATGGCTTTTCGACTACTAACATTATTAATAAATCAAAAAAACCTTAAGTGTGAGTGCAAAAAAAATACAAACAGCATTTATCTGCCAAAACTGTGGTTCGCAATCACCAAAATGGTTAGGCAAATGTCCCCAGTGTGGTCAATGGAATACCTTTGTTGAGGAAATAATTAAAAAGACTACTAGCAATACAAATAAAGTAGTTAATAATAAAATAAATAAACCTCAATTAATCAGAGACATTGATTATTCAAATGAAAAAAGAATAGTTTGCACAGACAATGAACTTAACAGAGTTTTAGGTGGTGGAATTGTTCCTGGATCATTAGTTTTACTTGGAGGAGATCCTGGAATTGGAAAGTCAACTCTTATGCTACAATTTGCTCTTAGCTCATCAAGAAAGAAAATTTTATATGTTTCAGGTGAGGAAAGTGAAAAACAAATTAAAATGAGAGCCGAACGAATCAACAAAGAATCAAATAAGTGTTTTGTTTTGAATGAAACATCAACTCAAAATATTTTCCAACAAATTAAACATATTCAACCTGATATTCTAGTAGTTGATTCAATTCAAACACTACATACCGATTCGATTGATTCATCAGCCGGAAGTGTATCTCAAATTAGAGAATGCACTGCTGAACTAATTGAATATGCAAAAAACTCTGACACAGCTGTTTTTTTAATTGGACATATAAATAAAGATGGTGCAATTGCGGGTCCAAAAATACTTGAACACATGGTTGACACTGTTTTGCAATTTGAAGGAGATCGAAATCATGTTTATAGAATTCTTAGAAGTATAAAAAATAGATTTGGATCAGCCTCTGAACTTGGAGTATATGAAATGACTCAGCAAGGACTAAGGCAAGTAAACAATCCATCCGAAATTCTAATCTCAGAAAGAGATGAAGCAAGCAGTGGTGTAGGAATTGCAGCAACAATTGAAGGTGCCAGGCCTTTATTAATTGAAATTCAATCGTTGGTAAGTACTGCAGTTTATGGAACACCTCAGCGTTCTGCAACAGGATTTGACACTAAAAGAATGAACATGTTACTTGCAGTACTGGAAAAAAGATGTGGTTTCAGGCTAGCTTCTAAGGATGTTTTCTTAAATATTACTGGAGGAATTAAAATTGATGATACAGCAATAGATCTAGCTGTAATATGTTCAATTTTATCCTCTGACATGAATGTTGCTTTAAACACACACATGTGTTTTGCTGGTGAGGTTGGTTTGTCTGGAGAAATTAGAGCCGTTAACAGAATTGATCAACGAATATCAGAAGCAGAAAAACTTGGCTATAAAGAAATTATAATATCCAAGCACAATAAATTCAACAATAAAGGTTTTAATATAAAAATCAGTAAATACTCAAAAATTGAGGAGGTTTTTAAAAATATGTTTTAACTATTTAATTAGTAACACATTGCCAAGATACTTAAAGGGGGTATTTCTCAAATTTATTATTTCAATCGCGTAAGCATATTTTCCATCAGGTAAATCTTCTCCAGACCATGGTGAATTAGTTGAGCCACTATATATTTGAGTTCCCCATCTATTATAAATACTTATTTTAAACTCTAAAATACCTTCTCCAACAGGATAAAAAAGATCATTTATCCCATCATTATTTGGGCTAAAAGTATTTGGGATATAAACTGTATATGATGGTAGAATAATTATTTCTCTTGAGGCTGTATCAGTACAGTTTAAATCATTTTCTGTTATTAGTTTAACAATATATGTTCCGGTATCTTCATAATTATACACAAATGTTAAACTATCATTTATGAATACGTCATTTTCTACAATCCAGAATAAGCTCGAATAATTATCACTTGAACTATAAAATGTAATTGGTGTATCTTGCTTTACAACATATTCGCTACAATAAAAATCAGAAAATGGTATTGATTTAATTGTTAATATATCTTTCTTTATTGAGCTACATGAAGTTGAGCTATCTGTGTAATAATATTCGACCTCATAATCCCCAACACTATAATCTTGTGGTTTAAGGATGTCTACACTTTGATTATTTATGAAGTACTCACCACCATTTGGAGTAGCATAGTTTAAATTGAACGGTTGATTATTTGCACAAACTTGCAGTGGAAAAATATTTATTGTTGGTAGTGGATTAACAGTCAGAGTTATAACTTTATTTGGATTAGATTCACAATTATTTCCATCTTTAACGTAAGTCAATGAATACTGATTTGTGGCTTGTGGAAAAAAATAAATTAAATTATTGGTAGTTTTGAGTAAACCAAAAGAATCAACTATAAAACTATATGTATTAAAATTATCGTTAATTGTTATATTATAAGTGTTTGATAGAGGATTAAATATATTTATTGAAAGTGCTGATGAGTCCCCTTCACAAATTGGTGTAGCTAGTGAAATATCATAAGATGTAATATTTAGATTTATTGTAGCAATTGAATCACAACCAGAAGAATTCACGGTATTAAATGTATAAATTCCTGAACTATCGTAGGTCGTGTTGTTCCAAATAAATGGCTTACAATCATTAATATATGTATTTGAAAATGTTGAGTTATTTACATTTAAATTTAATGTAGCTACGCTATCGCAACCATACATATTTGATGTTGTAAAGGTGTATATTCCACTAGTTGTGTATGTTGTTCCATTCCATTCATACTCATCACAAACAGTTTTGTTTTCGTTTGAGCTTGTCGAATTATTAACAACCAAATTTATTATTGATGTTGAATCACATCCATTTGAAGATACTGTTGAAAATGAATACGTTCCTGTGGTATTGTAATTATTGTTATTCCAAATATAATTATCACAAGATGTAATATTAGTCTGGGATGATATTGGATCAGGATTATTTAATATCACAGTATCTACAAAAGCACAACCATTTTGATCATTTATAGTAATAAGGTAGGTTCCTGAGTAGAGAGAATCTATATCTTCATTGATAGATGAAAAGCCATTTTGACTCACCCAGTTAAAGGTCAATAAGCTACTATTAACTGACAAAATAAGATCAATAGCACCATCATTTTCATTATAACAACTTATACTATCAATATTAAAAGCAACATTGAATGGATCAGCAAAGGGCAAGATTATTTGATAATCATAAATACAACCTGTTGCATCTGTAATTGTTAAATCATATGTTCCTGAATATAGAAAATTAATATTTTGATTTGTACTCGAGAAACCATTTGGGCCCAGCCAATTATAAGTTAAATTACTAGTATTTGGAGTTACAACAATACTAATTGCCCCGTCGTTGCTTCCGATACAGCTAACACTATCAACACTAGGGATTATAGTTAAAGAAGGAGGATCTTGAATTTCTACAGTGTCTGAAATCGAACAACCTGCATCATCAGTAATATCAACATAGTATAAACCCGAGGTTATTGAGTTAATATTTTGATTTGAACTAGTAAAACCACCAGGGCCTAACCAGCTATATGCTACTTGTCCAGTTGTTCCTGCTACAACTAAGTTAATACTTGCATCACTATATGCAGCACAGGATGGGCTTATTGTACTACTTATTATATCAAAGTCAAGTGCAGAGGATAAACTAATTGTGTATGTGTAAGTAAATAAATTATTAACTGGGCAAGCATCATCCTCTACCACAACTGAAAATGTATACGGACTGTTTGCAACATCTATGTACTGAGGTGTCCAGCTTAGTGTTCCAATTGGATTTAAAGAATTGTTGTTTGAAACTGTAAATGCTGCATTGGTGCCTGCTATACCACTCCAACTCATATTCTTATTATTTGATGAACCAAGAGGCGCTTCAATAGTAACACTTAGAGCGTTAGAACCCGTAGCACAAAAATGTAAAGAATCATCTAATGGTGTAGAGTTAGTTACATTCTGAGGCAATCCATTAAATCCAGTTAATATTGGAGGTGTTGTAGAACAAGCCAAAACAATTATTTGAATATCTCTTGTTACACTTCCAATTTTTACTCCATTTCTATACTCTGTAATTTTCATTGCTATAACTGAAACTTGATTTTGAGTTGCGTTCATACATAAGTCTCCTGTAAACTCATCGAAAGTTGTTGTCCCTGCTATAGGGTTTGAAGGAGAATAGCCTGCAACATAGGTTACTCCTCCCCAACCATTGAGTGGATTGGTAAGAGAGTACATGAGAGAATCACCTTCAATATCTACAGCGCCGTTGTTATAGCAATATGTTTGGCCAATGCATATGTATGGAGCTGGATATTCAGAAAATGAAGGAGAATTGTTACATACATTTAAATTATTTATTTCAGCCTCAACGCATAAATCCTGATTTGCTGGACTAATTATTGTTGTGATAGCATTGTTTCTGTTTCCACTAGCACAAACATTTATTACCCAATCGCTACAATGTTCTAAAGAAATAATTGCTTCATATATATACTCTTCTAACTCAACTAACCCTCCGTTAGTACATGGAGCTGAAGAACCTGGGCATAAGGGTGTTATAAATGTTGGTCCTGATACTTGAGGTAAAAGCGTAAGAGATGAACCGCAGCCTGAGTTTGCCTCAAGAAAAAAATTACTTGCAGCAGTACTACTACTACTACAATCTCTATAAAATTTAACAATTATTTTGTAGCTATCCGAAGTGGATCCTCTATTAACACATTCATAACTAATATCTAAACCAGCACCATGTGTAGCATAAGTTTTTTTACTATAAAAAAGTATGGCAATAAAAAAAAATAAGGTGAAAAGCTTATTAGACATATATGCAAATTTAGTGCTTTTAAAATTAAGATAAAATCTAAACTAAGTTCAGCAGCTTTTTATATATTTCTACCATTGCAAGTGAATCTAATTTACAATATTTTAGAAGGTCTTTTCTAGTGTTATTAATATCTTTATTAAAATTTGTGTCAAGCACCATCTTTCCCCAATTATCCATTGCCATAGACCCATCCTGAATGGCTAAATTTTTATATGAAAGTTCTGGCTCTGGGCATAATACAGGTAATACTTTTTTTATGGAACTAGAGCCTTGAAATCTATAATCTATATAGTCTTCTTTAAAAATTGTCATCAAATCAAACATATTAGAATTGATATAATTCAAATAATCTTCGTAATATGCTAGGGTTTCAATCATCTGTTTATTGCAAAGAGTTTCGAATGGTGCATTCCATGAAATAAAGGTGCCATTATTACCTGTTTTATCTTGCATCTTTTCAAGCATATCAGATGGTAGTTCCATTTTTTTTCCTAACCACTCAAAATGTTCAATATTTCCATCTTCGTGCATAGTATGCATTGACACTTGAAAGACCAAATGTTTATGAGGACCTATCCCATCAACTTTAGGTATTGCACTAGCATAAGTCTCATAGTCAAAAAAATGTAATGGAAATTGTAAAGATGAAAGAGTCTTTTTGATATTACCTTTATTAAAAATGGGCTGATTAATTCTTAATGAATCTATTTGAGAGGTTTGTCTAGAACTAAGTTTATAATCTACTGGAATATCTAACAAAGAAAAACAATCCATTGAAATTAAATCTTCTATTTTATTCCTTCTAATACCAGCTAATTTATAAATACTAGAATCTGTTATTTTATCGTTAAAATAACTAAAGCTATCGCAGTGATTAGATTGTGTATTAGTATAACAAGAACATATATTCTCATCTATACTCTCTAAATTAATAAAGCTAATAGCTTGCTTTATATTGTTTCTTGTTTCTGTATAAATTTCATTAACTCGATCTGTAATTTCTTCTACTTTTAATAAATCAGAAGCTATTATTTCTCCATTCCTTCTATATTCTTTATCAAGATAAATTAATGATATTTTTGATACGCGATAACCTGCATTCTCCATTACATATTTTTGAAAACTTGCATCAATTATATGATTTTGTGTTTTCCCCGTTTTAATAGAAGTAGAGGATTTTACCTCGTAAATATGGTATGTATTATCCTCTGATTTTTCAAGTATATCTATTCTCGCAAAACATGATAAGCAACTAAATGATGGCTGTAAAAAAGAAACACCTCCTCCTGAAAGTTTTTCTTTTGTTTCTTTTACACTTGTATTACCTGTTAAAATATTTATTGCCTCTGGAAAAAGTTTTTCTGCATATTCTTCAACTTGATATCCTTCATTAATGATTTTCTGTTGGAATTCAGAAAATTCACCTTTATGCTTATTATATTCTTCTTTTTTATTTTTCAGAAGCCATAATGATTCTGGACAATTCAAATATTGTATAAAATCTGTCTTTGTTAAATGATTCATAATCTATTCTTTTGAGGAAAATTTATTAATAATCTCTTCAGGTATCTTATCTACTTTATTTGCAAGCCACATTTCATTATCTGTTAAGGAATTCTTAAATAATATTTGATCAATAGTATAATTATCAAAGTGTGTTGCTAATTGTCTTTTCATTTCAAAATGAAATAGAGACATTAAAAAATATGTCTGCTTTAGTTGCATAATCCACTTCATATAATAATATATCTGCCTGAGATTTGTATTTAACTTCATACATAGTTTGTGATTGCGCTTTACCAGATGAAAAAATTATTAGCAACACAGTTATTAGAAGTCTTTCTCGAAATTTAAAAATATTATCAACTATACTAACAATAAAAGTTCTCAAAACTACTTTAAGATTTGACTAGTATGATTTTTAGTGTCTACCTTAGAAATAACCTCTTCTATCACGCCTTTTTCATCAATAATAAAAGTTGTTCTATTTATGCCCATATACTCTCTACCCATAAATTTCTTTAAGGCCCATACCCCATAATCTTGAACTACTTTTTTTTCTTCATCTGAAACTAAGGAAAAGGAAAGATTATATTTCTCAATAAATTTTTGATGTCTTTTCACACTATCACAGGATACTCCAAGAACTTCATAGCCTGCCTTTTGTAATGCGTCATAATTATCCGTTAAATTACAAGATTGAGCTGTACATCCAGGAGTCATATCTTTTGGATAAAAGTAAAGCACCACCTTCTTACCTTTATATTGCTCTAATGTGATTTTATCTCCATTTTGATCTACTGAGTTTATCTCTGGTGCAGTATCACCAGCTTTTAAATGTGTCATAATATTTTGTTTTATAATGTTCCTCTTTTTTCTTGTTCTTTCTCAATAGCCTCAAACAAAGCTTTGAAATTTCCTGCTCCAAAACCTCTAGCTCCCATTCTTTGTATTATCTCGAAAAACAAAGTTGGTCTATCTTCAACTGGCTTTGTAAAAATTTGAAGCAAATACCCCTCCTCATCTGCATCTATTAAAATACCTAGGCTTTTTAACTTTTCAATATCTTCTTTTAGCTTATGATTGTGTTCTTCCAATCTTAATGGTACCGCATCATAATATTCCTGTGGTGGAATAGAAAGAAATTCTATCCCCCTAGCTCTTAATTTTCCAACGGTAGTAATAATATCATCTGTTGCTACAGCTATATGTTGCGCACCAGGTCCTTCATAAAAATCTAAGTATTCCTCGATCTGTGATTTTTTCTTTCCCTCAGCAGGCTCATTTATTGGAAATTTTATTCTACCATTTCCATTACTCATTACTTTACTCATTAATGCTGAATATTCTGTAGTAATTTGTTTATCATCAAATGATAAAAAGTTTACAAAGCCCATGACATCTTCATAGAACTTTACCCACTTATTCATTTCATTCCAGCCTACATTACCAACCATATGGTCAATAAATTTTAATCCTGTTGGTTCTGGATTGAAATCTGATTCCCATTTTTCAAAACCAGGTAGAAACACTCCTTTATAGTTTTTTCTCTCAACAAAAACATGTACAGTTTCTCCATAAGTATATATGCCAGATCGTACTACCTCTCCATGCTCGTCTTTTTCAGTTGTTGGCTCCATAAAAGATTTCGCTCCTCTGCTCGTTGTCTCTTCCCAAGATTTTGTAGCATCATCAACCCAAAGCGCAATAACTTTAACGCCATCACCATGCTTAACAATATGATCATTAATTACAGATTTTGAATTTAGTGGTGTAGTTAAAACAATACGAATCTTATCCTGTTTTAAAACATAAGAAACAACATCTCTACTTCCCGTCTCAAGACCTTTGTATGCATAAGATTGAAAGCCAAATGCTGATTTATAATAATATGCTGCTTGCTTCGCATTTCCTACATAAAATTCTACATAATCTGTTCCAAGAAGAGGTAAAAAATCTTTAGCTCCATCAAATATTTTTTCCAAACCGTAGTCTACATTTTTTATTTCACTCATAATTATTGTTTACTTTAAATTTTTCTTCTATTCTTCCAGCCAGGATTTATGATATTTACCATCAGATAAATCGATTGCTGTTTGAGTTAGCTTTAAAGGTGCAAAAGTATCTATCATAACTGCTAATTCATCTGTCTTTGTTTGGCCTATACTCCTTTCCATAGCACCTGGATGTGGCCCATGAGGAATACCTGCTGGATGTAATGAAATATAACCTTCTTCTACATGATTTCTACTCATAAAATCTCCATCAACATAATACAATACCTCATCAGAATCAATATTTGAATGATTATAAGGGGCTGGTATAGACTGTGGGTGATAATCATATAGTCTTGGACAAAATGAGCATATAACAAACCTGCTAGTTTCAAAAGTTTGGTGAACTGGTGGCGGTTGATGAACACGACCTGTAATTGGCTCAAAATCATGTATTGAAAAAGCATACGGAAAATTATATCCATCCCAGCCAGCAACATCAAAAGGATGTGAAGCATATGTATACTCATGTATCATATGTTCTTTTTTAATTTTAATAACAAAATCTCCTTTTTCGTCATGCGTTTCTAATTTTTCTGGTTTTCTTATATCTCTTTCACAGTAAGGTGAATGTTCTAATAGTTGTCCGAAATGATTTCTGTACCTTTTAGGAGTGTAAACAGGTGTATACGATTCTACTACAAAGAGTCTGTTTTCAGATGAATTAAATTTTATGGTATAGATAACACCTCTAGGAATTACCACGTAATCTCCTTCTTTAAAATCAATATTACCAAGAAATGTTCTCAAAGTTCCTGTTCCTTTATGCACAAATATTACCTCATCACCATCAGTATTTTTGTAAAAATAATTTTCTTCTAAATTAGAAGGTGCTGATAGTAAAATGTTTAAATCATTATTAAAAAGTATAGAAATTCTACTTT
>Ga0160423_10002227_pt1 | contig 16254 bp, 14 predicted proteins | sample CRUFie14St8metaG_FD_108191 | JGI IMG/M metagenome (GOLD analysis project Ga0160423, IMG submission 108191) | Marine microbial communities from the Costa Rica Dome - CRUD Field 142mm St8 metaG | ecosystem: Environmental > Aquatic > Marine > Oceanic > Photic zone | place: Costa Rica: the Eastern... | reverse complement strand
TGCAACCAAAAATGTTACAATCAAGGGATAAAGTAAAACTTCATCGTTTTTTTTGGATAGTAGAGTGAGAATGCCAGCCACTCCTCCGATACCAATCATGTGAATACTTATTTTCCATGAGAGAGTGATGAAAAATCCAAGCATAGTGGCGAGTAATCCAGCAAAAATGAAATAGAAAATAAGGCTATTTAGATTAAGTTGTAAATAATTTTTTAAGAAATAATAGGCCCCAAAATAACACAAGCATGTAAAAATAAACGGAAGTGAGCGCTCCTCTTTTTGAGGCATATGAAGAGATGAAATATAGTTTAGTCTTTTTAATGCAATAGCGATAAAAAGTGGTAGAACACTGGTTGCTATAAACAAAATAGAAATTGCAAGAAACGCTGTGTGTTTATCCGTATCGGTTGAATAGGTGTTAAAGCCAGGAACTCTACCAATGCTGTAAATCACTATCATACCATTGGTTGGCATAAATAGGGGGTGAAAAGCGTAAGATGTAAAACGAGCAAGGTTATCACTAAATTTATTCACTGCTTAAAAATAAAAAAAAACACTAAAGTTTAACTAAATACCATGACGTCTTAGAATTAAATTTCTTTTCGTAAGCGGCCAACAGGAATACTCAATTGCTCTCTGTATTTTGCAACTGTTCTTCTTGCTATGGGATATCCTTTTTGTTTTAAGACTTGCGCTAATTTTTCATCGGTTAATGGTCTTTTTTTGTCTTCAACACCTATAGTATCTTGTAATATTTTTTTAATCTCCCGAGTACTTACTTCTTGACCATCAGAATTTTGCATGCTTTCTGAAAAGAATGTTTTTAATAAGAACGTCCCATATGGAGTTTGTATATATTTACTGTTTGCAACTCTTGAAACGGTTGATATGTCCATGTCAATTTTATCGGCGATGTCTTTTAAAATCATTGGTTTTATTTTTGTCTCATCTCCTGTCATAAAATAATCATGCTGTAAATCGATGATTGTTTGCATTGTATTTAATAAGGTGTTTTGACGTTGCTTAATTGCATCAATAAACCACTTTGCAGAGTCTAGTTTTTGCTTAACAAATAAAACAGCGTCTTTTTGGGATTTGGTTGCTTGTTCTTTTTGAGCTTGATATCCTTTTAATAGATTTTTATATTCTCTACTTACCTTAAGGTCGGGAGCATTTCTACTATTTAAAACTAGGTTTAATTCTCCGTCTTCAATGGTTAGGTGAAAATCTGGTACGATTGCTTGCGATACTCTCTGAGTTTCATTCATCGAGCCTCCTGGTTTAGGATTTAGTTTTAATATCTCCTCCAAAGCAAGTCTTAATTCTTCTTCGGTAACTTCAAATTTCTTAATTATTTTGTTGTAGTGTTTCTTCGTAAATTCCTCAAATGACTTTTCAATGATTTTCTCGGCTAAGTAAATATTTAAATCAGATCTATTTTTTCTTTTTATTTGAATTAGTAAACATTCTTGTAAATTTCGAGCTCCAACTCCAGCAGGTTCCATCCCTTGAATTGCTTCGAGTAGTTTTTCCAGTTCTTGTTCGTTTGTTATAATATTTTGATAAAACGCTAAGTCATCTATTATTGAAGTGATATCCCGTCTTAGGTATCCCGCATCATCTAAATTTCCAATTAGGTGTTCTGCAACAATTTTTTCTTCCTCAGATAATTTTAACAATCCCAATTGGACATTGAGTACCTCATGAAAAGATTTGCCCATAGATAGAGGCACTGATTTCTCATCTTCATCAGGTCCCGAATTTCGTATTGAAGTTTTGTAAGAAGGTATTTCATCATCAGAGATGTATTCTGATAAATCAAAATCCTCTCTTTTATTTTCTTCATCGTAATCCTCCTGATATTCCTCCTGATCATTTTCTTTGTCAACTTCAAGCCCTTCTTCTAAAGCAGGATTACTTTCTAACTCCTCTTTAATTCTTTGTTCTAGAGCGACTGTTGGAACCTGTAAAAGTTTCATCAGTTGTATTTGTTGCGGAGAAAGCTTCTGTAGTAATTTTTGTTGTAATGATTGTTTTAACATTTTGACCTTTCTGTTATAATTTCTTTACGTTAAATCATGAATTTTGTCGATCCACAGGTAAAAAATAATAATTATTGATTAGCAATCAAACAAATTTTATGCCGTTTTTTTAATCGTTTGATTTGCAGGTTTTTGCAATAAATTTATGTGTTGTGCGTTTCCATAGTCAGAATTGACTTGTTTTAAAAAGTTCAACAATAAACATCGGATATTGAAAAACAAATTATGCCCACCGATAGACGGTGTTTAAATATAATATACTTTGGTGTTAATCTATGAAATGGTTTAAACGAACAGTTCTTCTTGTTGTACTAACACTAATACTCATCATGGGTGTTATAGTTATCATTGGTACCCAATACAAAGAAGAAGTTATAGGTTTTGTTAAAAATGAATTGGGCAAAAAGCTTTCTAGAGAGGTTAAAGTAGGGGAAATAGAGTACAGTTTGTTTTCAAATTTTCCAAATATTTCGGTTGATTTGGTCAATTTGGAAACGTATAGTTTTTCTCCTGGAGACACTCCTTTTTTGCAGCTGAATAAATTGCATTTGGTCTTTAATATTTTCCCTTTAATTCAGGGAGATTTTGAGCTGGGGGAAATAATTCTTGAGAAAGGTCAGGTGAATATTATATACGGTAAAAACGGGGAGCCTAATTTTAATATTATTAAAAAGGGCCCCGATTCTAAACCCGAGCAAAGTTCTTTCAGTATTGATATATTGCAATTGAAAAATGTAAATGTTACTTATCAAAACTGGGAAGAAGATGAGGGTTATATTGTGAGCTTCAGAGAGTGTTTCGTTTCTCCTAATTCTTTAATTGATTCCATAGATGCTAATTTAGAATTTGAGGGGAGCATTCCCTCTTTAATGATAGGAGGTAGCAAATCAGAAAAAGCAATTGAATTGGATGGCGAATTCAAAATCTTGTTGAAAGATGATTCTTTGAAATTTAATTACTCTGGTCAATTTGCTTCAGGTAATGCTAATATTAATGGTGAACTTAATTTATCTGATAAAAATGAGCAATGGAATATTCAGTGTGAGATGCTGAATCATAATGTTCAAAATCTTATAAAAATTCTACCATCTGAATTTAAAGATGAGGTTTTGAGGTCTTTAGAGGGAGGTATTTCAGCAAGTTTGAAAATATTGGGTGAAAAAACAGACAATAAATTTCCCCCCATACAGGTAGATTTTAACTTTTCAAATGGGTCTTTTAAGTCTGAAAATGAGCAGTTTAGAGGTGTTTTTGTAAGCGGCTTTTATTTTCAACCAAATACTAAATCCATTTCTGGTGCAAAAGCTAAGATCGATAAATACTCACTAAATTATAAAGGTATCGTTGTCCGTGGACATGGAGCGATAAAAGAATTTAAAAATCCTTTTATATCGGCGACTGTTCAATCTAGCTTTAACTTGAAAAAATTGCATGGCGTGGCCCTGAAAGATGAGTTCAAGACTTTGTCTGGTGATGCGGTCTTTGATATGGATTTTTCGGGAAGATTGATAGAAGTTTTCGTGAACAACAGTAAAAAAGATTTAAAAAAATTCACATCACAAGGGAATATCAGTTTTTCAAATATCATCGCACAACCCTCTGATTTTGATTATCCAATTCATGTTGAAAAAGGAAAGTTGAATTTTAGTAATCGAGATTTACAATTCGATTCTTTTACGGGAAAACTTTTATCAAGCTCTTTTTCAATGAATGGTCGAATAAAAAACTATCTAAAAACAATCTTTGAAGATGAACCATTGACCTTTGATGCCAATTTAAAAATGGATAAAATGATACTAGAAGAATTCATTTCAGATTCTTCAGATAGTCAAAATACCGATTATCAATTCAACTTACCCAAATCAATTAGTTTAAACACCAATCTTGAGCTGGGAATGTTCAGTTTTAGAAAATTCAAAGCAAATGAAGTAAAAGGACAAATGGTTTTGAAAAATCAGAATTTATCGTTTCATAATTTGGATATGCAAACTTGTGATGGAAGTGTTCGTTTAAATGGCTCGGTAAATACAAAAAACACAAATAAAATAGTATATAAGTGTACATCAAAATTTGTGAATATTGATGCTGGAAAAGCATTTACTCAATTTGAAAATTTTGGTCAGGATGTGTTGTTGCAAAAACACGTAAAAGGAAGAATATCTTTGAATACTTTTTTGCTGGCTGAGTCGGATAAACAATTGAACATCATTGAGGACAAAATTTATACTGAAACTCAGTTGAATATAGATAATGGAGAATTAATTTATTTTGAGCCTTTGGTAGAACTACAGGATTTTTTAAAACAAGATCTTAAGCTCAAATTTAATTTAAGTCACCTAAGATTTGAAACCTTACAAAATAATATTAAAATTAATCATGGAGTGATTACAATTCCTGAAATGGCGATACGTTCGAGTGATATTAATTTGGATATAGCTGGAAAACATTCGTTCAATCAGGATATTGATTATTTACTAAAAATTAAACACAACGAGATATTCAAAGCAAACAGGCAAAACAAAATAGATGCAGAATTTGGTGTCGTTGAGAACAATGACAAAACGGCAACATTACCCTTAAGAATGAAAGGTAATATTGATGATCCTAAATTTTCATTCGATGCGAAAACAAAAATCGGTTTAATTTCAGATTCATGGAAAAGAGAAGGTAAAGAGATCAAAAAGGTTTTTGTAGACGAGTTTGGTGGCATATTCAAGTCAAAAAAAAATAAATCAACATCTTTAAGTGATACACAAGAAGACTTGAACAATACTTCTTCAAAAACACAAACTATAATTACTTGGGATGAAGATGAGGAAGATGAAGAAGGCGAAGAAGATTAGCTATGAATATATATAAGAAAAAGCAGTTGTGGAAAGTGTTTTTGCTTATAGGAGCATTTATAATTGCTTTCGCTTCATTACTGTATACCAACTCTTTAGTTAAGCGATTAGCAAATGAAGAAAGTAAAAAAGTTGAATTAATTGCTGAGGCAACCAAAAGACTCATCTCCGAAACGGGAGACATTACTTTTTACCATGATATTATTCTTGGGAATTCAACTGTCCCTGTAATTTTAGTTGATGATGAAGAAAATGTGATTACTTGGAGAAATCTTGATTCAATTCAAGTAGTCAATGATTCGGAATACATAGCTGAAAAATTCAAGGATATGAAAGCCAGTAGGCCTCCGATTGAAATTCTAGTTTTTGATAATGAAAAACAGTACATCTATTTTGAACACTCTATCTTAATAGATATGCTTGCTTATTATCCCTATATGCAATTGTCTATAATTGGCTTATTTGTAGTGATTAGTTATTTTGCTTTTTCTAGCTCAAGAAATGCAGAGCAAAATCAGGTTTGGGTTGGTATGTCAAAAGAAACAGCTCATCAATTGGGAACACCATTGTCTTCTCTTATGGGTTGGGTAGAATATTTAAAAACAAGTAAAGTTGATGCGTCAATCGTTGAAGAAATCAGTAAAGATGTTTCAAGACTAGAGACGATTACAGATCGGTTTAGCAAAATAGGTTCGGACCCAAAATTTGAATCTGTATCACTAATGAAAGTAATTGATCAAGTAATTTCTTATTTGAGATTAAGAATTTCAGATAAAGTTAAAATCACTGTGGTAGGGGAGGATTTTCATACGTTAAACTTATGTGTGCCACTTTTCGAATGGGTAATAGAAAATTTAACAAAAAACGCTGTTGATGCTATGGATGGAAAGGGAGAATTTTCCATCACAGTTGAAAAGATAAAAGATAAATTAATAATTGATTTGAAAGATTCGGGTAAGGGAATATCCAAAAAGAATTTTAAGAAGGTTTTTAAACCTGGTTTTACCTCAAAAAAAAGAGGTTGGGGCCTTGGTCTTTCGTTGGTACGCAGAATTATCGAAGATTACCATTATGGAAAGATTTTTGTTAAATCTTCAGAAATTGGTAACGGAACAATTTTTCGAATTGAAATGCCCATATAGTTGGGTTGAGCATTGTCTATTTTTCGAAAAAAGCAATCACCTAAAACACAAGCTCAGTTACCTGAGCATGCGCTTAATTTAAATATTGTTGTAAATCAAATCCTAAATCTGAACGGAAGTATTTTTTTTCCCAGTCAATGATGTCTGTGTTTTTGTAGCTTTTTTGTAATGCTTCATTTAAATTCTTACCGTAAGAGGTTACTGCAATTACTCTGCCACCATTTGTAACTACCTTTCCGTTGTCTTTTTTCGTCCCTGCATGAAAGATAATTGAACCGACTGTTTTGTCGAGTCCAAATATTTCTTTGCCTTTTTCATAGCTTTCAGGATAACCTCCGGATACCATAATAACGGTTGTTGCAGTTTTATCTTCAAACTCAACCTTGAGCTCACCTAATCTTTCTTCTGCAACAGCTTCCATGATTTCTAAAAGATCAGATTTAAGCCTCGGCATTACTACTTCTGTTTCTGGATCTCCCATTCTAACATTGTACTCTACTACTCTAGGATTTCCTTTATCATTCATTAAGCCAATAAAAACAAACCCCTTGTAGGGTAAATTTTCTTTTTTAAATCCATTGATTGTTGGGATGACAACCTCTTCCTCAACGCGCTTCATAAAGGCTTCATCGGCAAAAGGCACTGGTGATATAGCCCCCATTCCTCCAGTGTTCAATCCTGTATCTCCTTCACCAATTCTTTTATAGTCCTTTGCTTCTGGTAAAATCATATAGTCTTTACCATCTGTGATAACAAATACTGAGAGCTCAATTCCGCTCATGAATTCCTCAACAACAACCTTACTTGACGCGTCGCCAAATTTTGCATCGGCCAACATTGCTTTTAATTCTGCTTTTGCATCATAAAGATTATCAAGAATTACCACTCCTTTTCCAGCAGCTAAGCCGTCTGCTTTTAATACATAAGGTGGGATTTGTGTTTCTAAATAATTTAATCCCTTCTCTAAGGTTTCCTTTGTAAAGGATTCGTATCCTGCGGTCGGGACATTATTTCTTTGCATAAATCGCTTTGAGTATTCCTTTGAACCTTCTAATTGAGCAGCTTCAGCTTGTGGGCCAATCACAGGAATGTTTTGAATCTCTGGGTCTTTGAGGAAAAAATCAACAACTCCATTAACAAGGGGATCTTCGGGGCCAACTATCACAAGATCGATGTTGTTGTTTAAAACGGCTTTTTTAATGCCATCAAAGTCGTTAACATCAATATTTAAATTTTCAGCAACGTCTACTGTTCCAGCATTACCTGGTGCTACAAATAATTTTGAGAGTTTCGGGCTTTGTGCTAGCTTCCAGCTTATGGCGTGCTCTCTACCGCCAGATCCAAGTACTAAAACGTTCATACAAATGAAATTTTTGCTAAAATAATAAATAAGTCCATTTCATTCGATAAAGTGACAACACCAATGAAAAAAATAGAGATGACATATATGTTCATTAGGAATTGGAAAAAGAAATGAATCCGGCTAAAAGCTTGATTCAAAGTTATTTGATGAAATTACATAAATAAACGATTAATAATTTGTGTGGTTTAAATTAAACTCGTACTTTTGTCGCCCATTTTTCTGCAAAGTGCAGAGATTTAAAAAACGTATTATAGTGGATACATTAAGTTATAAAACAATTTCGGAGAACGCAGGAACAACAAACAAAGAATGGTTACTTGTTGATGCAGAGGGACAAACTCTAGGACGTTTAGCTTCTACAGTTGCAAAATTAATTAGAGGTAAATATAAGCCAGGATTTACCCCTCATGTTGATTGCGGTGATAACGTAGTTGTTGTTAACGCTGATAAAGTTTCATTATCTGGTGATAAGTGGAGCGAGAAAAGATATATTAGATACACCGGTTATCCAGGTGGTCAAAGAGTTTTATCTGCAGAGCAGTTATTGGAAAAACATCCAACTGCATTAGTTGAAAAAGCAGTAAAAGGAATGTTGCCAAAAAATAAATTGGGTAATGCTATTCATAAAAATCTATTTGTTTACGCAGGGGCAGAGCATAAACAAGAAGCTCAAAAGCCCAAAGCAATTAACATTAACGATATTAAATAAGAAGAATGGAAGTAGTTAATACTATCGGAAGAAGAAAGTCGGCTGTCGCTAGAGTTTACCTTAAGGAAGGAAACGGACAGATTACTATCAATGGAAAAGATCAAAAAGAATACTTTACATTGGAACAGTGGTTGTTCAAGTTGAATCAGCCTTTCGCCTTGACTGATCAAGAAGGTAAATTTGATGTTACTGTAAATGTGAAGGGAGGAGGATTTACCGGACAAGTTGAAGCAATCCGTTTAGGTATTTCGAGAGCATTAGTTAAACTCGATGAAGAATCGAAACCAGCTCTAAAGAAAGAAGGTTTGATGACGAGAGATCCTAGAATGGTTGAACGTAAGAAGCCAGGTCAGAAGAAAGCGCGTAAGAAATTCCAATTCTCGAAGCGTTAATAGTAAACTACGAATTAAAGAATTATTTAGAATATGGCTACTGCAAATTATAAAGAGTTATTAGAAGCTGGATGTCATTTTGGACATCTTACAAGAAAGTGGAATCCTAACATGGCTCCATACATTTTCATGGAAAAAAATGGAATTCATATTATTGATTTGAATAAGACTGTTGCCAAGTTAGAAGAGGCCGCTGCTGCGTTAAGTCAAATTGCAAAATCAGGAAAGAAGATTCTTTTTGTTGCAACGAAAAAGCAAGCGAAAGATTTAACTGCTCAGAAAGTTGAGCAGATTAATATGCCTTTTATAACTGAAAGATGGTCTGGAGGTATGCTTACAAATTTTGCTACAGTAAGAAAAGCTGTAAGAAAATTAAACTCTTTAGAGAAAATGGAGAAGGACGGTACTTTCGAAAAGATTTCAAAGCGTGAGCGTTTGTCTAAATCAAGACAAAGAGAAAAATTAAATAAAACGATTGGTTCTATATCTGATTTAAATCGTTTGCCAGCTGCTTTATTTATTGTTGATATCCATAAAGAGCATATTGCTGTTGCTGAAGCTAAAAAGTTAGGTATTCCAACTTTTGCTATTGTTGATACTAATTCGAATCCAAATGAGGTTGATTTTGCTATTCCTGCTAATGATGATAGCTCAGCTTCTGTTTCTAAAATTTTAGATGTAGTTTGTGCATCAATAGCAGATGGGTTAGAAGAAAGAAAGGCCTCTAAAGAAGCTGCGAAGAAAACCGAAAAGGTTGCAGACGAAAAAGAAGCTTAATTAATAATTAAATACTTAAAAAACACATTAAATGGCAACTGCTGAAATTAGTGCGAAGGAGGTTTTCAAATTAAGAAAACAAACTGGCGCAGGAATGATGGATTGTAAAAAAGCATTAATTGAGTCCGATGGAGATTTTGATGCTGCAATTGATTATTTGAGAAAGAAAGGGCAAAAGTTAGCTAATAAAAGAGCTGACAGAGAAGCTTCTGAAGGATATGCATTAGCGAAGGTTTCTGGAAAAAGAGGATATTTATTGGTGTTGAACTGCGAGACTGATTTTGTTGCTAAAAATGCAGATTTCGGAAAACTTGTTGAGTCATTAATTGACGTTGCTATAGCAAACGATTCCAAAAATTTAGAAGATTTGCTTTCAGCTACAATTGAAGGTATAACGGTTTCTGAAAAAATTGTTGAGCAAACAGGTGTAATAGGAGAAAAACTAGAACTTTCGTATTACGAGGTTGTTAAAGGAGAAACAGTGTATGGTTATAACCATCCTGGTAACCAAATTGCTACGCTAATTGGTTTGAGTGAAGAGGTTGATGAGATTTATGCTAAAGATTGCGCAATGCAAGCTGCTGCAATGGCGCCTGTAGCTATTGATGAGAAGGGTGTTTCTCAGGAAATAATCGACAAGGAAATTGAAATTGCGAAAGAGCTCTTGAGACAAGAAGGTAAGCCAGAAAAAATGATTGACCAGATTGCACAAGGTAAATTGAAAAAGTTTTTTAAAGAAAGTACGTTGTTAAATCAAGCGTTCATTAAGGACAATAAGAAGTCAATTAAACAATATTTAAGTGAGGCTTCGAAAGATTTAACGGTTGTTTCGATGAAAAGATTTTCAATGAAATAATATTTTAAAAATAGAATCAAAGCTACCAAATTGGTAGCTTTTTTTTTGCTTGTTAATTTCTAATATGGGAATTAGCATTTTAAAAGAAATAAACTTTGTAAATTAACCTTTAGAAAGAACTCATATTTGAGATTCTGAAAAAAAAGATTGGAATGAAATATAATCGTGTCTTACTTAAGTTAAGTGGTGAAGCTTTGATGGGAAGTGGAAATTATGGTATCGATCCAAATCGTTTGTCAGCATATGCTTCAGAAATTAAATCTGTTGTAGATAGTAATGCCCAAGTTGCTATTGTAATTGGAGGAGGTAATATTTACAGAGGTATGCGTGCTGAAAAGATGGGTATTGACCGAGTTCAAGGCGATTATATGGGAATGTTGGCTACTGTAATTAACGGTATGGCCTTGCAAGCAGCTCTTGAAGGAATTGGGGTAGATACTCGACTTCAAACTGCAATTAAAATGGAACAAATAGCGGAACCTTACATAAAAAGGAGAGCTACTCGACATTTGGAAAAAGGAAGAGTTGTCATTTTTGGTGCAGGCACGGGAAATCCATATTTTACAACGGATACAGCTGCAACATTAAGAGCGATTGAAATCGGTGCCGATGCTATACTAAAGGGAACTCGTGTAGATGGTATTTATACAGCAGATCCTGAAAAGGATAGTGCCGCGAAAAAGTATGATAAAATATCTTTTTCAGAGGTTTATGAGAAAGGATTGAATGTGATGGATTTGACTGCATTTACATTGTGCAATGAAAATAAGTTACCCATTGTTGTCTTTGATATGAATAAGCCAGGTAACTTAAAGAGCGTTATTTTTGGTAAAGAAGAAGTAGGAACATTAGTTGAGTTTTAAAAAAATAATTTATGACGGAAGAAGTGCAATTTGAATTGGATTCTGCCAAAGAAGCGATGCAGAAGTCTTTAGAAAGATTAGATCAAGAATTAACAAAAATAAGAGCGGGTAAATCAAACCCTTCTATGCTCTCCAGTGTTAAGGTTGATTATTATGGAGCACTTACTCCATTAGCACAAGTTGCAAATGTGAGTACTCCTGATGCAAAAACTCTAACTGTACAGCCTTGGGAAAAAGGTATGTTAGAGGCAATATCAAAAGCCATTATCGATGCAAATTTAGGCTTGAATCCTCAAAACAATGGCGATGTAATCATTATCTCTATACCTGCTTTGACAGAGGAGAGAAGACGTGATTTAAGTAAACAAGCCAAAGCTGTAGGTGAAGATGCCAAAGTCGCAATACGATCAGCTCGTAAAAGTGCGAATGATGGCGTAAAAGCGTTAAAGGAAGATGGTTTGCCTGAAGATGCTCAAAAAGATGCTGAATCTAAAGTTCAGGATTTAACCAATCAATATGTTGCAAAGGTAGATTCAGTTATTGCTGCTAAGGATAAAGACATTATGACTGTGTAGAATCAATTCTAATATTTCAATTTATTTAAAAAAAGCTCCTTATTCAGGAGCTTTTTGCATGGTTAAATCTAATGTTATTAACAACTTTTCAACATTACACTAAAAATACGTTGCATTAATTGAGATAGCGTAGGATAAAGCGTAAACTTGCAGCTTATTCCAAATTATCTATCCAAATGGCTGATGTAAAGATTAAAAGTGCTTTGATTTCCGTATTCGACAAAGGAAATTTAGAGCCCATTGTTAAGAAATTAAATGAATTGGGAGTAACAATATACTCTACCGGAGGAACTCAAAATTTTATTGAGGATTTAGGCGTTGGTGTTGAACGAGTTGAAGACTTAACTGATTATCCTTCTATTTTAGGAGGAAGAGTTAAAACTTTGCATCCAAAAGTTTTTGGAGGAATCTTGGGAAGAAGAGATTTAGAGGGAGATAAGGAGCAGATGGTTCAATATGGAATTCCAGAAATTGATTTGGTGATTGTTGATTTATATCCTTTTGAGGATACCGTTGCATCAGGAGCTTCTCATATTGATATTATTGAAAAGATTGACATCGGCGGAATCTCTTTAATTAGAGCTGCAGCCAAAAATTATAAAGATGTTTTGATAGTCCCTTCAAAGAATCAATATCAAATGTTAATTGATTTGTTAATAGATAAAGAAGGAGTAACCACTGAGGAAGTAAGAAAGCAATTTGCACTCTCAGCATTTAATGTTTCGTCACACTATGACTCTGAAATATTCAAATACTTTGATGGTGATAATCAGTCTGCGTTAAAAGTTTCTGAGTCTTCATCTCAAGTTTTGAGATATGGAGAAAATCCGCATCAAAAGGGAGCCTTCTTTGGAGACTTAGATCAAATGTTTGAAAAATTACACGGAAAAGAGCTTTCTTATAATAATCTTTTGGATGTTGATGCTGCCGTTAATTTAATTGCAGAGTTTAAGGAGACTACCTTCGCAGTATTGAAACACAATAATGCATGTGGAGTGGCTTCTAGATCGACAGTTCTAGAGGCTTGGAAAGATGCCTTATCAGGCGATCCTGTTTCTGCTTTCGGAGGTGTTTTAATTACAAATGCTAAAGTAAATAAATCAACTGCTCAAGAGATACAAAAATTGTTTTTTGAGGTCTTAATAGCTCCAGCATACGATGAGGATGCTTTGCCCGTTTTAACATCAAAGAAGAATCGGATTATTTTGATTCAAAAGGATGTTGCTTTGCCAAATAAATCCGTTCGTACAGCCCTCAATGGAACTTTAGTTCAAGAAAAGGATTTGAAAATGGAAACAGTAGATGATTTAAAGCCTGTTACTAATAAAATTCCTAGTGATGCTGAAAAAAGTGATCTAATATTTGCAGCAAAAATTTGTAAGCATACTAAATCCAACACAATTGTATTTGCAAAAAACAATACATTGATTTCGAGTGGTACTGGTCAAACTTCAAGAGTTGATGCATTAAAGCAAGCTGTAGAAAAAGCAGAGGCATTTGGGTTTTCATTGAATGGTGCTGTAATGGCTTCTGATGCTTTTTTCCCTTTTCCCGATTGTGTGGAGTTGGCGAATAACGCTGGTGTTAAAGCAGTTGTTCAGCCAGGTGGTTCAATTAAGGATCAAGATTCTATTGATTATTGCAATTCGAATGAAATTGCAATGGTTATGACAGGTATTCGTCATTTTAAACATTAATTGACGAACAAACTGTTGATAAAAATAGAATAGAATAGTTAAAACGAATACGTTATCGAGTTATATTTAGAATATGGGTCTTTTTAGTTTTTTAAACCAGGAAATAGCCATCGATTTAGGGACGGCAAATACCTTAATCATAGAGAGTGATAAAGTTGTAGTTGATGAACCATCAATTATTGCAAAACACAGAACTTCTGGTACGGTCATGGCCATTGGTAAGCGAGCCATGCAGATGCACGGAAAAACCCATGAAGAAATTAAAACAATTCGTCCCTTAAAAGATGGTGTAATTGCCGATTTTCAGGCTGCTGAAGAAATGATTAGAGGCTTCATTAAGATGATTAATGAAGGAAGAAAAAAAATGTTTGGCCCTTCTAATATTCGAATGGTGATTTGTATTCCTTCAGGAATTACTCAAGTTGAAATGAGAGCGGTTAAAGATTCTGCTGAGCATGCTGGAGCAAAAGAGGTGAGGTTAATTCAAGAACCTATGGCTGCTGCAATTGGAATTGGAATTGATGTAGAAGAGCCTCAAGGAAACATGGTGATTGATATCGGTGGAGGTACTTCAGAAATTGCTGTAATTGCTTTAGGTGGTATTGTTTGTGATAAATCCATTCGAGTTGCTGGAGATGAATTTACAAGTGATATTGAAGAGTATATGCGACGTCAACATAATATTCTTGTGGGAGAGCGGACTGCCGAAAGAATTAAGATTGCTGTTGGAGCTGCAATTCCTGAATTGGATGAACCACCAGCTGATATGGCTGTTCATGGTCGAGATTTAATGACAGGGATTCCGAAAGAAATAGAAGTTTCATATTCTGAAATTGCACATTGTTTGGATAAGTCAATTAGTAAAATTGAAGCGGCTATTTTAAGTGCTTTAGAAATGACTCCACCTGAGTTATCGGCTGATATATACAGAACAGGTATATATTTAGCGGGAGGAGGTTCTATGTTAAGAGGTTTAGATAAGAGAATTTCACAAAAAACTAAGTTGCCTGTTCATGTTGCCGACGATCCATTAAAGGCGGTTGCTAGAGGAACTGGAATTGCATTGAAAAACTTTGATAGATTCCCGTTTTTAATAAAATAAAATAAATGAATTTTTAGCAGCCGTAGTCGAAACTGGTGTTTGATTACGGCTTTTTTGTAGAGTATCTTAAGATATGATAAATATTTTAGCCATAGTCAAACGTTTCCACTTGCAAATTTTATTTGCCTTGCTACTGGTTATTGGATTTGGCTTAACCCTACAACAAAAAAATTATCAGAGAACAAAGTTTATCAATTCTGCTAATTATATTTCAGGGGGCATTTATTCCTCAATGAACAATATTGAGGATTATTTAAACCTTAAAGCTGTAAATGCTGAGCTTCAAACAGAGAATGCTCTCCTTCGATCAGAATTACTGAGCTCATTAAAAAAAATTAATGGAAGTTACTATCAGCACAATGACACGCTTTATAGCCAGAAATATGTTTATAGAATTGCCGATGTAATTAGCAATAGTTACTCAAGTCCAAGCAACTACATTACCTTAAATATGGGCAGTAATGATGGTGTGATTGAGGAAATGGGTGTTATTTCTCCATTAGGTATAGTGGGTATGGTTGGTGCAGTTTCAAAAAATTACAGTACAGTTATATCATTTCTGCATCCAAAAACTGTAATTTCATGTAAGCTGAAATCAAATGGAGTCTCAGGGTTGTTAAAATGGACTGGTGGAGATATTTCAAAAGCTCAGATAAAAGATATACCAATTACAACAAGAATCCATGAAGGAGACTCTGTGTTGACTTCAGGTTATTCGTCTGTATTTCCTGGTGGAATTTACATAGGAAAAATTAAATCATTTGAGCAAGATTTAGAAAGCCAAACTCAGAGAATTTTTGTTGACCTTAATATTGATTTCTCATCATTGAATAAAGTGTACGTAGTAGAGAATTTATACAAAACAGAATTAGAAGAATTAAACAAAAAGACAGCAGAGTTAAGTGAGTAAGCCAGTTGGTAAATACGGTGTAATAATTTTTGGAGTTCTATTTTTACAGCTTATGGTATTGAGTAGGTTGAATATTTCACAAAGTATTATGCCATTAATATACCCTGTTTTATTGCTTATCCTCGTTAGAAATATCAATGGGTCATTATTACTCTTGTTTGGATTTGGACTCGGTTTTATTGTTGATGTTTTTTCAAATACAGGTGGAGCTCATGCAGTTGCATGTACAATTGTTGCGTTCGTTCGTCCATTTTTTCTTTCTTCAATTGGTCCGATGGATATGGGGTCGGATCAAATCAAACCCTCTATAGTAAGTTTGGGAATAAAAAACTTTGCAGCGTATTCTCTTTTTCTGCTAGCGATACATCATATTGTGTATTTTCTTTTAGAAGTATTTTCTTTCAGTAATTTTCCATACACACTTCTTCGAATAATCGCCAGTTTATCGATTAGTTGGATGTTGGTTATGTCTCTTCAGTTTTTGTTCAATGGTAAGGAGAGATAATGGCAACTTTAGAATCTAGAAAATATCATATATACATTCTATTTGGCTTCTTCTTTTTAGTGTATTTGTCAAGGTTGTTTTATGTTCAAGTCATCGCTAAGGATTTTTTTGCAACCAGGGCTGAGCATGATGCTGTTGATGTTGATATAGAGTTTCCGCCAAGAGGAAATATATACGATCGAAATGGGGAGGTATTGGTTCAAAATGAAATTGCTTATGATGTTATGATAACCATGAGAGATTTTAAGGTAGATACTCAAAAATTTTGTAATCTCCTTGAAATTGATTCGGCATTTTTTAATCAAAAGATTAAAGAGATTAAAAGTGAAAAAAATAAAGGGTACTCCTCTTATATCCCTCAAGAATTTATTTCCTTAATGAAATCTGAAAAATTTGGTGGTATTAAGGAGCGACTTTTTAATTATAAAGGTGTTTCGGTAAAGAAAAGAACCATTCGAAATTATCCAAAACCAATTGG
>Ga0160423_10002226_pt1 | contig 16259 bp, 13 predicted proteins | sample CRUFie14St8metaG_FD_108191 | JGI IMG/M metagenome (GOLD analysis project Ga0160423, IMG submission 108191) | Marine microbial communities from the Costa Rica Dome - CRUD Field 142mm St8 metaG | ecosystem: Environmental > Aquatic > Marine > Oceanic > Photic zone | place: Costa Rica: the Eastern... | reverse complement strand
TAGTCGCGCTCGGACAGTCGGCAGGCACCTACCGATTCAGCGAACTCGCTTCGGCTTTCGCCTCGACCGACGTCTCACCTATTGGATTCGGGGCAATCGTGCTCATACTCCTTGGCGCATTTACGAAGTCAGCGCAGTGGCCCTTCTCAAGCTGGCTTCCTGGGGCGATGGTGGCGCCAACACCGATCAGCACCTACCTTCACGCCGCCACGATGGTGAAAGCCGGAGTATTCCTCGTTGCACGACTCGCACCTGTCACGCATAGCGTCGAAGGTTGGCGACCCACTGTCTTCATCTTTGGTGCAACGACCATGGTATTCGGAGGTTGGCGAGCGCTGCGCCAGGTCGATCTCAAAGTGCTCTTGGCGTACGGGACGGTGAGCCAGCTCGGGTTCATGATGATGCTCGCCGGCGCCGGCACCTACTCGCTCACCCAAGCACTCGTCGTGGTACTGCTCGCCCACGGAGCGTTCAAAGCCGCTCTCTTCATGGTCGTTGGCGTGGTCGACCACCAACTTCACACCCGCGATATCCGACGCATCGTCGGCATCGACCGTCGATGGTGGCCAATCTATTTCACCGCAATTCTCGGTTCGGCCTCAATGGCGGGCCTGCCTCCGTTGCTTGGATTCATTGCGAAAGAAAAAGCTCTTCTCTACGCAGCCAAGGGAGCGTTCACCGGTAACTCTCTCGTTACCGCAGCAATCCTTGCCGGCTCAGTGCTCACATTTGCGTACTCCGCCCGCTTCCTCCTCGGAGTATTTGGACGCTGTGCCGAACACGAAAGTGCCGATGACGAGCACCCCATGGTCACGATCTCAGAGCGCACTCCGCCGACACGACTATTCGCGGCACCCGGATGCCTGCTCGCCATTTTCTCCCTCATCGCCGGGCTCGCTCCGGCACTTGTCGACGACGCCGTTCATGCTGCCACTCTTGCGCTGCACCCGGAAAGCCATCCGTCCCCGGTCAAACTGTGGGCGGGATTCAACATTGCATTTTGGCTGTCAGCAGTTGTCATCGCATCAGGTGTGGTGCTCGTTACTGTACGGAAAACGGTTGAGAAACTCCAGGACGCATTTCATCGCCCGGTCTCAACACTTCCTACTGCTGACCGCTCATTCTGGGCTTTGGTCACCGGCGCCCTTCGAAACGCTAAGCGTATTACTCGAGTTATTCAGAACGGATCGCTGCCGGTGTACCTCGCTGTCATTCTGCTGGTCGCTGCGATCGCTCCAACAGTAGTTGCGCTTCGCGCAGTAACCGGATTTGATGCCGCCAACGGGCCTGAAATCTTCGTTGATTCATGGGTAAACCTCGTCATTTATGCAGTCATCGTGAGCGCTGCACTCGCTGCTGCATCATTCCGTCGTCGAATCGCTGCGATCCTTATGCTGGGAGCTGTTGGATATGCGATGGCGGGCTTCTATGTGCTTCGCGGCGCTCCAGATCTCGCTCTTACCCAATTCGCCATCGAAACGCTGGGAACAGTGCTGTTCGTTCTCGTGATGCGAGCCCTGCCCCCCTACTTCCGAAGTGAAAAAACCGCTGTTGCTACCCCAATTCGGGTTGCGATTGCGGGCGCAGTCGGCCTTGGCGTTTTCGTCTTTGCACTTGCCTCAACAGGTGCCCGTGATCAGGTGCGGTCGGAGTCCATCTCGGTCGAAATGATCGAGCGATCAGTTCCTGATGGAAAGGGCTCCAATGTCGTCAACGTCATTTTGGTTGACTTCCGTGGCCTCGACACGCTTGGCGAAATCACCGTGCTCGTTGTCGCTGCTCTTGGGGTCGTTGCTCTTACTCGAGTCGTGCGTCGCGGCCCCGCAACACCAAACAGAATGCCCGAGTCAGCGATCGTCAATGCATCTACTCGGCTGCTCTTTTCTTCGATTTTGATTCTGTCGCTCTACTTCCTGTTCGCCGGCCACAACCAGCCCGGTGGCGGCTTTGTGGGTGGCCTCGCTGGCGCCGCAGGACTCAGCCTTCTCTACGTCGCTGGCGGGCGCCAACGCCTCTCCGAGTTGCTTCCAATTCGACCGTGGGTCGTGCTCGGAGGAGGGCTTGCGCTCTCCGTCGGCACTGCCATCACACCCGTGCTGCTCGGGGGCCAAGTGCTCGAGCACGTCTTGTGGTCGTTCGAGCTTCCTCTGCTCGGAAAAGTGAAGACCACGTCGGCACTGCCGTTCGATATCGGGGTCTATTTCGTTGTGATCGGACTTGTGCTCATGGCCTACGAGGCGTTCGGCGACGACCCCGACGATGTCACTGAGCGGCTTGCTGCAGGAGGTGCACCATGAGTCTCGCACTCGCAGCCGTAACCGCAATCTTGTTTGCCTCAGGCACCTGGCTGCTGTTGCAGCGGCGCCTCACCCGAATCATTATTGGCATAGGCCTACTCGGTCACGGAGCCAACCTGCTTCTCGTCACCTCAGGTGGAAGAGCTGGCAACCCCCCGATCCTCGACGGATCGGTTGGAAGCCCCGCAGAGTACTCAGACCCCCTTCCTCAGGCACTCGCTCTGACGGCAATTGTCATCACCTTCGGTGTGACCGCATTTCTCTTGGCACTCGGCTATCGCAGTTGGCAGATCAATAGCGACGACAAGGTCGAAGACGACCTTGAGGATCGTATGGTTGCCCGTCGCAATGAGCTCGACGGCCCCGAGGGGCCCATTGATGACGGCGACCCTGAAACCAATGAGTTTGAAGTAGAAGAGGATGCACAGCCATGAGCACTCCCCTTCTCGCCATTCCCGTCGTTGTCCCGATTTTCGGCGCCGCCCTGTCGATACTCGTCGGTTTCCGGCGCGAACTGCAACGCTTTGTCACCATCGCTGCTCTGTCAGTCACGGTCGTCGTCTCAATCATCGTGCTAATTCGAGCGGATGAGCACGGCCATCTTGTTGCGAACTCCGGGGGGTGGGCGGCACCGCTAGGCATTGCTCTCATCGTTGATCGCTTTGCTGCAATCATGCTCGTGGTCTCGACCGTCGTGTTGCTCATCGTTGCGATCTACGCAATCGGTCAAGCGGGAGAAGAACGGGAGCGGGTGTCGTTTCATCCTCTCTATCTCGTGCTCGCAGCCGGAGTATCGGCCAGTTTTGTGACCGGCGACCTCTTTAACCTCTTCGTTGCATTCGAGATGATGCTCGCCGCCTCATATGTTTTGATCACCCTCGGCGGACGACCCGACCAAGTGCGCGCAGGCATGACCTATGTCGTCATTTCTTTGGTTGCTTCAACCCTGTTTATTACATCGCTAGCCCTGCTGTACGCAGCGACAGGAACGGTCAATATGGCCGATCTTGCAGGTCGGCTGGCTGAAATCGACCCCGCTCTTCGACATGGGTTCTCAATCATGCTGCTCATCGTCTTCGGTATTAAGGCAGGGCTCTTTCCTCTCTTCTTCTGGCTGCCAGATAGCTACCCCACAGCCCCCGGGCCAGTCACCGCAATCTTTGCGGGCCTCCTCACCAAAGTCGGTGTGTACGCAATTATTCGCACACAAACCTTGATGTTCCCTCCTGGTGACGGCGGAGCTAACTGGGGCGATGATGTTCTTCTCTGGGTCGCAGCGGCAACGATGATCATCGGTGTCATCGGGGCGATTGCACAAGACGACATGAAGCGAATTCTTGCGTTCCACATCATCTCGCAGATCGGTTACATGATTATGGGGCTCGGATTGTTCACCGTGGTCGGCGTTGCCGCAGCGGTGTTCTACGTAATCCACCACATCGTCGTAAAGACCGCCCTATTCCTCGTCGCCGGTCTCGTCGATCACCGATCGGGATCGTCGCGCCTCAGCTCTGTTGGCGGACTGGTTCGAACCGCTCCGATGATCGCTGCGCTATTCGCAGTTCCCGCTCTCAGCTTGGCTGGGTTACCACCGTTCTCAGGTTTCCTTGCAAAATTTGCCCTCGTCGATGCTGGCCTCAGCCAAGGATCGTCCGCCATCGTTGCCGTCGCTCTTGCAGTCGGGCTCTTCACGCTGTTCTCAATGACAAAGATATGGACCGGGGCATTCTGGGGAAGCGCCGAAACCGAACCCGAACGTGCTCCACGAACCACCGACCGATTCGGCGGACCGCCGCTGATGGTGCTCGCAACGCTTTCGCTCGTCGCAATATCGATCAGCTTTTCGATCTGGGCCGGACCAATTCACGAATTGTCACTGCGCGCAGCAGAAGACCTACTCAACCCTGCTGGCTACATAAACGCCGTGCTCGGGGAGGCTGCACCATGAGACGTGTCACCCTCAGTGCCGTCGTCTGGCTGACCGCCTTGTGGGTCATGTTGTGGAATGACCTTTCGATAGCGAACGCTGCCTCTGGCATCGTTCTTTCAATCGTGCTCTTGGCAGCCAATCGCCTTCCCTTCGCCACCGGTGCCACCTCCGGGAGCGACCACCGGTTGCGAATCTCGCCGCTCTATTTTGCGTACTTCATCGTCTACGTCGTGGTGCAACTCGTTAGGTCAAATCTCTCGTTGGCTCGCAAGATCCTCACCCGAACTAACACGGTGAAAGCCGGAGTCATCGCGGTTCCGATGCGCACCTCTGGTGAGATGACAACGCTCGTGATGTCGAACGTCATTACCCTCACTCCAGGGACGATCACGGTCGAGGCGAAAGGGTCACCTGCGGTGCTGTACGTCAACGTGCTTCACCTCGACGACGTCGAACGAGTTCGCAGCGAATTGCACCAGCTCGAGTTTGTATGCGTACGGGCCTTCGGTTCCCGCTCGGCACGTTCTCAACTTCAGGAGGTACGTCTGCCATGACCGCATTCTCTGCTATTGCATTCGTCCTCCTAGTCGGAGGGTCGGTGTGCTTCCTTACTCGGCTCTTTCGGGGGCCATCAATTGCCGATCGTGTCATTGCTCTCGACGGCCTCTTAGTCTCCGTCATCTGCGGCATCATGATCGAAGTCACCCGCGAGCAGTCGATCACATCACTCGACACGGTGTTGATTGTTGCGTTGGCTGCATTTATTGGAACGAGCGTGCTTGCCCGGTACGCAGAACGCCGCTGTGAGGAAGGTGACGGGAACTGATGGACGTTATTGCTGGACTCTTTATGGTGTTCGGAGCGGCGCTCGTATTGATCGCCGGTATCGGTGTTGCACGTTCGTGGAGCATCTACGCCAGAATGCACTCGGCCGCGATTGCGCCGACTCTCGGTGTCATCTCGGTCGCCGTTGGACTGGCACTCACTATCCGATCAACTGCGGCATTTGTGACGGCGTTCCTTGTCGTCATCCTTCTGTTGGTCACGGGCCCGGTCGGGTCGCACCTCTTAACCCGTGCGGTGTACCGGCAGACGCAATCAGCACTCGACAGCGTCGATGAACTGGCCCGTGACGAGTCTTCTGGCTAGTGAGCAGTAAGCACGCGCCGAAGGCGAGTCAAGAGCACATGTTGACCATGTCAAGCACCGGCTGCACCCGAGCGACCTCATGGCTTCGAATTAGACCGGCTCGAGCCTGCACGGCCAAGACTGCCATTGCGGTTTCGGCCACCCGCGCCTCATCACGAAAGAGGTAGACCGAAGATGCCATCGTGACGCATGTCGGCCAACCCAACGAACGAAAGCGGAACGACTGCACCAAATTGTCGGTCTGATAACGGACCCGCTCAGCTCCGTCTGGGAGATTCAAGGCAAACCCAAAGCCAGGGTCAATCCAGAGGCGCTCCACACCTGCGCCACAAACCAGGTCAAGGCGCTCTCTAAAAAAGTCGATCTGCTCATCAACCATACGATCAGCGGTGGGTACGTCATCCCCTGAACGGGCGGTAGTGCCCGGCGTGTAGCACAGAATTAAACCGGCTTCGTGAGCTGCAATCGACTCGTACAAGCCAACATCATCAATTCGACCAGTGAGATTGATTACGGCCGCACCCGCTTCAAGGGCAGCAACCGCGACTTCGGTATGGTAAGTCTCGACCGACACCATGATCTTGTCGTCGACAAGCGCCCTTACTACTGGCAACAGAGTGTCAATCTGTCGTGCAATGTCAATCACGTCGGCATTCGCGCCTGTCGACTCAGCTCCGATATCTACCATTGCCGCACCCTCAATGGTCATGCGACGCGCTCGATATAGGGCAGCGTCAAGATCGTGGACGATGCTTTCACGGTACGAGGAGTCGCGTGACAGGTTCATGACCCCGAGCTGATACGGGGCATCGTCGAAGGTGCGGTCTTGGCGGGGGAAGTGAAGCGTCCGAACTTTCGCGGTGATGTCATTTCGGTGTTTGGACCACAATTCGATGAGCTGGTCAGCAGTAATCATGGGGATGTCCTCGAGTTCGATCGTTCACTGGTGTTTGCACGCTTATTCAATTTCCCGGTGGAGCCGTGAATCGACTTCGTCGCTGCTCCGATGCCACAGTTGCGCAACAAGCGTAAGATCGCCCTCAGTTGAGACGACCTCGTTCAACAAACTAGCCATGCTGCGACCGATGACTGGATGTGCGACGTCAGCTGCAATGTCGCACACTGGGACAAGCACAAAACGACGTTCGTGTTGCCGAGGATGGGGGACTTGCAGCTCAGCGGTGTCGCTCACAGTTTCGCCATGAACGAGAAGGTCGAGGTCGAGAGTGCGTGGGCCCCAGCGTGTTAGTCGAACACGATTGCGCTCCGCTTCGATGCTGTGCAGTTCGGCGAGCAAATCCGCAGCATCTCGTGTTGTCTCAACTCGAAGAGCAGCGTTGAGATACGGCCCTTGCTCCTCGGGTCCGCCGACCGGCGCTGTCTCGTAGAGGCTCGACACATCAGTGACGTGAACGCCGTGGAGCGCATCGATCGCAGCTACTCCCGCTCGAAGATGATCGAGTCGGTCTCCGAGATTTGAGCCAATGGCGATAAGGCAGTCAACGGGAGAAATCAAGAGAGCGGGTCCATCAAAACTAGAGAGGATTTTGAGGTGCCAGATGCGCAACTCATTGTCAAAATTTTCACTGGCGGCGATGCCTTCCAAACACTTTGCAGATCCTAGTGCTCAGCCATCGCAGCGGGTTATTGAAGTCAGGAGTGAGAAGCGGTTCGTCCGTTACCACAGAACCGAGATGCCGCTCTTCACCGTGTGTTGCCAAGCTCGATCTTTGAAGAAATGGCTTTTCAGTCTTCCGACATAACAAACACCGCAAAGCCGTCGTCCTTCGTGGTAGGCCTCCGCTCGAACAGAAGCAGGACTTCTGACTTCGGAGGGACTACTACTCCAGGTGGGACAACAGCATTTAGCTCTTCTAGAAATAAATTTGAGATGTCAACGGCCAGATCAAGGCCATTTTCGATTTCGGCGGAAATAACTCGACCGTCTGCGCCATAAGAGAGTTGTCCGATGCGAACAGTTGCATCGGAGGGCTGTGCGTCCGGTAGGACCGACTGAGCACCGAGATAAATTCGCCGTTTTGGCACTAGATAATCGCGGACGATGAGATTCTGCGCCATTTCCATCGTTTGCCAATTTCCATATGCTCCCCACAACATTCGGTCCTCGGTCGCATCCTCTTTCATATCTGACAGCAGCTCTTCTAATCGTTGCTCCAGATAGCCATCTGCGAGGAAGATTTCTGAAAGTTCACGAGTCCGACGGTCGACCATGGACCTAAACGGCTCGTTGTTGAGAAAGATCTCGGCAAGGCGATTTTCATTTGGATATTCGAGATATGGAAATGCCTTGATCTCATCACATTTGGAATTGCATGGCGATTGGTAAAACCGACCAAAAGTTAGGTCAAAGTCCATCGGCACAAGCCTCCATTTGGCATCCGCAGGGTCGAACGCAATGAAGTAATTTTTATGCTGCCACTCACTGTGCTGAACGATTCGCATCGTTGCTAGTGACTCGACGACTTGGGGGACATCCACATTCTTGTAGGCCCACGACACAACCTCATCGTCAGATAGCGAACTCAATGTCGAAATTAAATTTCTTAGGAGAGCGTCACCATCATCAATCCAATCTTTGGTTATTCGCTCATAGTGTTTCCCGAATTTTGAATCGGAGTACAACAAGTCTTTTGGTTTGAGTTTGCTTACAAGTTCAGCCTTCCAAACGTAAACCTCTGAGCTAAATCCCATGAGGTCCCGCCACTCCTGGTCAAGGGATTCGCCGTACATGAACAAGCCCAGAAAATCGTTATTCCGTTCAACTCTCATTGGAAAGACCTCTTGGCTAAATCCTCCGGAGAGAGCCTGAAGGTCAGCAACCAAGGCCTCTCTGGAAAATGATTTATCGGTTGCAGCCGGAAGCAAGTCAAACTGGTCCACTGAATTTCGAAAAAGGCCACCCCCATCAGTTTCGTAACCGTAAGGAAGCATGATTTTCCACTTCTTTTTTTTGTTGTAACGAGCCTGATTTCCTTTAATTCGCATTTTTGCGTTGTCGAACACGGTCTCTCCCAAAGCGACAACTACTGGATATCCCTCATCCCCATCCAAGTCTCGGTCATCTTTAGCCTCAGCCCATGTGTTATCAGGCATGAACAGTCTCAAAATCGGCAAGCTAGTGGACGCCGCAAGAGGACTCTCCACAACAGTTCCGCCGTACTGCATTCCATCCCCAGCAATCGGCCAAGTGCCTTCGACTCCCTCGGAGGATTCTCCTACGAGGCGAAATCTCACCAAAGTCCCCTCTTCTTGTGGAGGAATTAAGGCAGTCACTAACCCTTCGTCGATGGAGACCCCCGCTTCAATCTCAGCGTCAAAATTGACAACATAAATGAGTCTGACTGAGACAAAGTCTCCTGCATAGCCAGTAATCCGTATTGGCTCCGATTTTTCTGGGGACCTCGTGTAACTGATTTCCGTAAAAATTGGTTTTAAAGGCATCTCTAAGTCGTCATTCGGCACGCCAGGGGATGGAGGGCCTGCCTCCCAATTACCCGGTTCTTCACCGGAAACTCCGAGATTCCTTCGATGAAGCGATGCCCCATGCCCATCGGCTAACGCCGGCCAATTGCCTCTGTCCAAGTATGCAACTGTGTCGTGAACAGCGCCGTTTGGGTCGACTACTCTCAGTCGCTCTCCTGATCGAGAAAGATCTCCCGAACCAAGCAAGCCAACCGTTGCCTCGGCAGAGCCCGGCTGCAACGTTCGAGAATTATCCCAGCAGAAACTGGTTCCTTTAATGCACCATCCATCGAGGTTGAGGGGTTCGAGCCCTACATTCACGACCTCGACGAAAGCTTTTTTGGGGTCGTCATCAACTGAGTGATAATGCAACTCCGAGATAGCAAGCTCTCTCTCAGGCTGCTCCAACTCCGAAATGAAGAAATTACCTGGCGTCGGTCTGCCGGCTGCCCAAGCACCTACACCTGTCTCCGTTTTTAACATTCGATGCAAAGATGCTCCTCCGCCATCAGCCTGAGAAGGCCACGGGTCAGAATCGGCGTATTCAACTAGGTCGACGACTTGGTCGAGATGATCTATTAAGGAAAGACGCTCCCCGCTGTTCGAGAGATTTCCGTCAAACTCAGATTGATTCAAGACATAGAAACTGCCGGGGCCCAAATTCGTTGCTTCAGAAATGCAGTGACTAATTCCGGAAATGCACCAATCCTGCAGATTCACCGTCTCATCGCCATAATTCGCAATTTCAATGAATTCGTCTTGGGGATCCTCCGATGGTGCGTGATACATGATCTCGCTGAAACGCACTATTGGGCCCGTAACAGAAACTTCAGGCAGCATTTCACTCGCCGAGCTCGAAGGCGGCAGGCTTCCGACTTCGTATCTCGGCACCGAGACGTCAACTGCCGTTGTAGACGAGCAAGCACACACTGTAAGCAAAATCGCGACCGTCTGACGCCGGGTTGCTCCACGAACCATCAAACAGCCAAACATTGCTGGGAGTGTAGGAGCCAAACCACCCTGTGATTTACATCACAACAAAAACACTCTCAACCAGCGAACGCAAGTAGGGTGAGGGCCCAATATATGAACGAGCTAGACCTACCGGTCCTTCTGAGAGATCTTGCCCTCAACTTAGGCGCCCTCTTCATCGTGGTGTACGTCTCGTACTTCAGACGTCACCGCCGATGGGACCAAGTAGTCGGGTACACAGCATTCAACATCAGCTTGTTTACTGTGTCGGCTGCTCTAGGTTCGTCGGCTCCTCTTAACATCGGCGTTGGCTTCGGACTTTTCGCTGTTCTCTCGATCGTCCGCCTCCGATCTGCAGAGTCAGGACAGATTGAAATCGGTTACACCATGATTGCTCTCGTGCTCGGGCTAATGAGCGGCTTGTCAGGGATGGATTTTGAGGTGAAGGTGGTCTTTGCGGCTCTCCTTAGCGCTTCAATGCTGGTCATTGATAATGGCCGTTGGCAACCGATCCGCAGAAGAGAACGCCTGCGTCTTGAACTTGACTCAGTAATCACCGATGAGAACGACCTCAAAACTCATTTGGCGAGTCTCCTCGGCTCAACGCCAGTACTTTTCGACGTCCGAAGCATCGACTTCGTTAGAGAGACCATGCGTGTTGATGTGGTTATTGAGCGTCGCCTCACGCAAGATTAGCCTCGTGTTCGACGCACAATCCCAAATCACCGAAATCGATTTAGAGTCAGTCAACGTTGTTGCTCCTCTTCAGCGTCGCTTCGATAAGAAGTTTCTCCTTGATGAAAAGAACCTCGAGAGCCTGATACCAAAACTGCTCGAGCTTGAACAGTTCGACTGGCGAGTGTTGACGATTGAACAAGAGCGCGAGTTTCTTTATTCAACTACCTACTTTGACGACAATCTTCTGACCTACTGGGATCACCTAAAAGGAAAGCGCCTTCGTTTCAAGATTCGTTCGAGAGAATACCCAAATAACGGCCCAGTGATGCTTGAAGTTAAAACCAAAACTGGGCGAGGAATGAGCGACAAACATCGACTCCTGCGGGATCAAAATTCTGGAATTCAGTCGGCAGAATCAGAATGGGTGACAGATTGTTTGTCCGCCTGCCAGATCCGACATTTAGGTGGTCCCTTCGAACCTGCTCTCACCCTCTCGTATTCAAGAACGACACTTGTTGCAGTTTCGATCGGTGAAAGGTTGACAATTGATCGACTGCTGGCAGTCTCGCAAGCCCATCAAGCCAGCAACGGACCGTCGAACTTCGATCTGTTGCCGGACTCGGTCGTTCTCGAGGTGAAGTCAAACCGACCGAGCAGCAACATTTCAAAACTCCTCTACCAAAACCGATATCACCCGCAGTCTTTAAGCAAGTACTGCCTTGGGATCGCTGCTGCAAACAATTCTCTCGATCGAGGAATGCTCCGGGCAGCGGAGCGCCAAATGAGAAGGCTGGCAGCACGGTAAGGATCGCAACTCAAAAAACCCGAAAACTGACGCTCGATTCGGATGAGGGTTTGAAGTGGAACGGGGCAATACACCGTGAGATAGCTCAGCCCGTTCTCGGCATGGTTCCGCAGTCTCTCTTGTGCGAATGCTTCGACAGCGTTAAAACTCGCAATCCAGACTTGGAGCAAAGGGAGGTTCTAAATCGGGGGTCTCATAACTCGGGTCGATCCAGCCTGCGTCAACTGGCAAAGGCTCCCATGCGATGCCACTAAGGACAATTTCGTTGACATTTACTGACCAGGTTTCATCACCAGTTACTTGTGCGCTCTCAACATTCATTCCAAATTCAGTACACGTTGCGCGAGCCATGTTCATGGCGCTCGCACCGACAGGCCAAGAGATATCGCCACCTTCGCTGTTTCGAGTTTTTTGAAGTTCACAGTCATCGAAAACAAAAACCCTAAAGACGAAGCTATAGGCGCCACCATCGGTCTGCATGAAAACCTCTTTAACACCGTCTTCATCCATATCTAAAAATCCAAGCGGTTGAGCTTCGAACACCAAGGATGAGCCGGGGACTAAAGAAATGTGACGCCAACTGCCATCATCTGCTGCAATTTCCATCCACCATTTACTGATCGACGGATCAGCAAACGTCGTAACAATCTCGTCCCCTGCGACGCCGTCGATATCGCCTGAAAGCGAAACCCCCTCAATCCAATCCGGATCTCTGAATCCCCATTCTCCGAGACAGCCTGCACTTGTTGCCTGGCTGGCAGCCGAGTCCTCCTCGTGGCAAATGTCCACCACAAGTCGCTTCGGGTTTTCGAGGGTGAAAACGTTGAAAGCACCAAAGTGCTCGACTCCTAGGGTCCAACCAAGATATCCCTCAAAATCCTCCGTCATCTTTCCCTGGCTCACCACTTGCGCCCCCACAGCGATGCCATCTAAGTCGTCCGGGCCGGAATACCACTCAGTCGGATCACTGATATCAGACGTGGATCTGGCAATTGTCCTGACTTGTAAGAATTTGGTTCCGTTCATTATCACCGGGGCATCGTTAACCCAGGCCGACCCGTCCCACTGCTCAGGAATAATCGGCGGGCTAGCTAGCCACCGAATGTCGTACGACAAATCTCCAGATCCTTCGAAATCTAGGACGAACCGGTCAAAGTAACTGTGCGCCCCTATTTCTGCGTCGCTCAAAATAAAGGAGCCTCCTGAAGCGACGGGGTACGGCCAACCGGAGGTCGTCCTGGGAACTGCACTCCAACTAGAGGGACAGGTTTCTGGAAGCGTCGTAGTGGTAGTCGAAGTGGAGGTGGTTGACGATGTGGTAGTCGACGTTGCCTCAAGTTCTGCAGTCGGCTCATCATCTTGAGTCTCAGACTCGCCAGTTTGCTCGCCAGATCCGGAGGGTTGATCCGAGCCTGCTGTGGCAGCGCTCTCTTCAATGTTTTTCTCAGAAGAGGAGCAAGCGCTCACGATAAGCATCGTCAGAACAACCCTGAGCAAATTTGATTTTGAACGACGACTGCGCATTAGCCGATTCCTCCAGCCTGTGTTGTATTTGAGGGCGCCGCCATTGGTCCCGCCCCACCAAGGAGAGCCGTAATTACCGACTTACTTGATTCTGGATTAGACACACAGCGAAGCTTTGAAAGAACTTAGTATCTCGGAGATCTCGCCTGCCGCTGATTTGCTAACTCATCGAACTTTTCGCACTCTGAATCACATCTGCCTCAAGGTTTGATACCCGCAGGGTCCTGACCGCACCTAGGACGCATAACGACAGGCTCCTCGTTACCGGGTGGTTAAGTGACGCCCTCGGAGACAAAGATGACAGCGATCCACAGTCCTGAGCGCTCGATAGTCGCCGCCCGTTGACACAGTCACGCTCGCAGCTAAGTACTTCACCGCTTTGCAAATATGCAGATATGAGCCCAATCTTCGAGGCCGAGGAACGGTACGATCAAACGTTATAACCACGCACAAATCCCGACCATCAAAAGTTTAAGAACATCTCAAAAGGTGCGACGCTTCAGTATGAATCTTGAGATGTACTGCTCATCGGTTATCTAAATGGTGCGCAATTTCAGACATGCAGGTCTCATTTCTTGGCCAGGAAAAAGTCTGTGAGAGTTCCTTGAAGTCTGCGAGAGTTCTTTCTGCCTTCTCGATTGTGAGCACTGCCATTGCAGCCTTGGTTCTAACGGTTTCACCACGGCAGGAAATAGGTGAAACCAACGACGGGCACTCGGTAGATGTAAGCGACGTCTTTAAGTCACCGGCTGCGAGGCTCGCCAGTTCTTTTGTGCCCTCAAATCGATCGATTTTCTTCAAGCAAAATGATGGGCACGGAGTGGGCGATTTTCCAAGACATGAGGACCCGCGACCATCTGAGGCAGATCGAAAAAGGGTAAACGAGCCAGGGACGATAACGCCAGAACCCAGCTTCCCGTCCCACGACGGGTATGAGGATTTGGAGTGGATCACTTATGGGGAACGCCGTGTAATTATCATCGCAGATTCTGCGATGGCAGGCATCAGATGGTACCAAGCGACAGATGCCCTAGTCGGCGCTGATTACGAGTTGTACTTGGAGTCCTGTCGCCGATTGGTGAGGCGTTCCTGTAAGGGACGGGAGGGATTCAGGCCACATTCAGCTCTAAGGCAAATTGAGCGTCTAGACGAGGCACGAAATCATCGCGACGTTCTTGTCATCGCAACGGGCTACAACGATTGGGAAGGAAGGTTTGCAAGCGCAGGCCATGGTTCAGACGATCTTGGGGCTGTGATGTCAGCAGCCCGCCAGAAATCCTTTAAAAATGTCATTTGGGTGACACTTCGCTCAAACTCTCGATACAGACTCCCAGAAGATTCGCCACTTTGGTACGCGGACTACAGGGCGATGAATGAGGCCGTTAGAAGCGAAGCGTCAACCCTTTTCCCGGAGCTCTCTATTTGGGATCTTGACCTCTACACCAACATTGCGAGTTCCGAAGGATTTTTCTACCGTGATGGAGTTCATGAGCAACGACTTGGATCTTGGCTCGTCGCTGACTGGATCTCACGCCACGTGGCCAGTTTAGATGAAAGACCATGCCCGCAACCATGGGCTCCTGGCCTGGACCCAGACGAGAGTTGTCCAAACCCCGACTTGCTTTCCCGCACACAAGGTTTTCCGGACATCGCAGCTCTCTACGGACTACCTTCACCGCTAAACGCTGATCTTCCCCCTCTCCGAAGTCCCGTCTAGGCGATTGTTACGACAGCAATCTTTCATCGGAAACAACACTGCGCTAGACACTTGACCACATTGGCCGGCGCGTTGGTTGCCGAAGCACAGAAATACTTCGTGGAATGATCTTCGGAGAGTTACCAATCCAATGTCGGGCTCGACATTGTTGTTTGACCTGTGAATATTGACCCATGAATTCCGGACATTCTTCGGGGCGATAGGTTGGCTGTCCTTGGGCGAAGGTAGCAGTCTCCACTGCCTTCCCAAGAGGCTCGAGAAAGCATGCGGCTTGCATGACAAGACAGCAGAAAAATAGAAGGCCTCATTTCAAAGAATGGGGTAGCGTGACATTCATGTCAAAGAAATGGTTGTTATTCGTGCTCGCCCCTTTTGCTCTCGCGGGGTGCTATGACCTGACCACCGATTTCGTGGTCTCAGAGGATGGTTCCGGCACCTTCTCCGGGGCCTTTGAAGTTGACCTTGAGGCAATTGAGGACCTAGGTGGGGACCTGAGTGAATGTGATGGGTACCTTGAGGGATTCATTGAGGAGGACAACGGCCTAACTAACGGAGAGTACGAGGTCGTAAACAATCCAGATCGCTGTGCCGTATTGTTCGATGGCGAGTGGAATTCAGGAGAACCGATTCTCAACGGCGACGAAGAGACCCAAGAGAACTTCACAGTCACTCCTACGGCGACAGGAAACGGTTGGCGGTTTGAGGCCGTTGTTGCGGATCCGGATGAAGAGACCGAAGAACTTGGAGGGCTTCTGGAATTCGCCACACTTCACGTTTCCATCGAAATGCCCGGCGAGATCGTTGATCACAACGGTGAATTATCGGAGGGCGTAGTTTCCTGGGAGTTGTTGGCTGTTGCGCCAGATCCGGCGACATTGTTTGTTGTCTCGACAATTCCCGAGGAAGAGGAACCCACCACCACCACCACTGCTGTGCCGACGACCACGGTTGCTAGTGAGGAAGCCGAAACTGACAACCAGGACGGACCGGAGTCAGAAGACGAAGAGTCAGCACAGGAAGTAGCGGACGGAAGCGAAACCTCAGCGAACGACAATGAAGAACAGCCTGAAAACGAAGAATCTGAGGAAGTCCCAGCACTTGAAGATGACGGAAATTCCTCAACTCTGTTGGTTGTGATCTTAGTCACGATCGCTGCGCTGATTTCTGGAGGCGGTGCGTTCCTGCTTGCGAATCGCCGCTCAACGGGTACGCCTAAATCTCAAGGCCTCCCTGATCCACCTAATCTTGACTAGACATTCTGCGGTGTGCTGCCTACCGGCGCCCAGCACACCGCAATATGTCGATATAGCGGCACGTGGTGGCTGTTGAGACATGGTCGGCCTCGTGATGGTGAGTGATGACTGTCCTGATGAGTGGGGCTAGCCCTACCGAACCGCTGAAGCAATTGGGGAGTCTTTATCCTCCGCCATCTCAAAGAATGACCGAAAGCCGATCGGTTACTGACCGTCCCGAGCCATGGGGACTTACTAGCCTTAACGTGGATGAATTGAATCCCAGAGCGACAATCGGATCGAAGTAGATTCGAGGGTCAGACCGCTTGTCTGAGCCTAGGAGCGTTAGTAATGAAAATTTCAGACAACGAGATCGCGTCTCGTATTGCTGAGCTCGACAAAGATCCAGGGTGGTACCAGGACGTTTTGCTACCCGGCGGTCGACACACCAAGACACGGAGGGTCTGGGGTG
>Ga0160423_10002225_pt1 | contig 16260 bp, 16 predicted proteins | sample CRUFie14St8metaG_FD_108191 | JGI IMG/M metagenome (GOLD analysis project Ga0160423, IMG submission 108191) | Marine microbial communities from the Costa Rica Dome - CRUD Field 142mm St8 metaG | ecosystem: Environmental > Aquatic > Marine > Oceanic > Photic zone | place: Costa Rica: the Eastern... | reverse complement strand
CAGAAAATAGAGTTGATTCCACATGAGTGGCACTGATTCAATGGTTACGTTACAAGAAAGACTTGTCAATCTTGTTAATCAATTAAATATGCCAATTCTGGAAACAAGTATGATTATTTCTAGATGGACGAATAGACTTCATATGCAATTGCAGGAACATAGTACTGATATTCCAACTAACTTGTCAACGCAATGGCCAATAGACGTTGAATCGCAAGATAGCGAGTTGAATTTTGATTTAGATAGAGCACTATCTTTGGTTGACAGAGAAAGAATGGACATTTTAGATACGCTTATTCGGGTTACTCTGGAAGAAGAACAAATGCTTCTAAGTGATGCACTAGGTGTAATGCGTGCATGGGAGCAATTAGTAAGGACACAATTAGCAAAGGCAACTGGGCCAGGGCAATTGTTCAGCCCTACTGAGATACCAGATGATTTTTAGGTGAGAATTTGAGATTAGTGTTTGTTATTTTCATATTTTTAACATCGGCATTAAGCGGATGTATTGGCGAAGATGATATTTCCCCTGAGAAAAGAGGCGTTCCTGGAGGATTAGCATTAGCATGTTTACAGGATTCAAAATTTACAAAGATGGAATTACATTTCTTGTACGAGGAAAACTATGATCCTAGAGGAATGGATTTGGTAAAAACTCGAATAAATGAGGTATGTGACAAACCCAACGGAATAAAAATAAAAGCGGAAATGGTTGATTTCACTATTGATACATCTTGGACAGATGATGATGTGAGAGATGCTAGATGGAAACATGGTGGGAATGCTATGGGATCAAGTACATTGCATTGGTATTTCTTATTTCCAAAAGGAACTTATTCTGATGATTCAGTATTAGGTGTTGCAGTAGATGCATCTACTATAGCGATATTCAAAGACTCAGTTGAAGAAGCTGAAGGATTTCTGGGAAGACCTTCTGCTGAAGATGTAGAGCGCTCCGTTACAGTTCATGAGGCTGGCCATCTATTGGGGTTGGTCAATTTGGTTTACACCTCTCCTATCGACCATGAGGATGAAAATCACAAAGGTCACTCCAACAATGAAGATTCGGTAATGTATTGGGCAATCAACTCTAACGATGTAGGTAATTTCATCTCCGGTGAACTACCAGATGAATTTGATAACGCCGATAAGTCTGATCTGGAAGGAATGGCTAGTGGCGAATTAAAAACTAAAAATCAACTCTGGACTTGACTTTCCGATACTTGTATGCTGGCTTCTCGCCATGCGTCGAAAATCGACCAGAAATACAGTGCTACCCAAAGAATGAGTGTAAACGCTAGGGGTATTTGTAAAAAGGAGAAATCTATCCCTCTCTGATGATTTCTATTGAAATGTTGTCCTAAGAAAAGAAACGGCACTAAGGATAGTGCAACTGCAATAATGGGGCGAAAGGCTCCCCAAATTCCAACTCCTCCCGTAATTTCAGTCCATAGAGTCTTACCCAAAGCAACAGAATCGACGTGTTTCTCAGAAGAAACAACTATCTCGATTTCCTCTTCATCGACATCCATTAACTACAGCGAGTATGTTACTATTTGTCAATCTGACGACAAAATAATCATTTGGAGGTAATTTTCCCACCAAAATGTGAACTCTCAGGTTTTAGTTACAGGTTTCCAGAAATTTGGGAACCATAATGAGAACATATCTGAGCAAATTGCTAATTCACTAAGTGGTCAAAAAGTAAGAGGTCATGAAATAATTGTCAATATTTTATCTGTCGACGAAGCAGGATCTAGGTATGTCTCCGAAATTTATAATCAACATGATTTCAAAGCGATTCTTCATATTGGTTTGGCAGAAAATGCGTTGCAGCCCCGTATAGAACTAAGAGCCAAAGATATTCTCAATTTTTCTATTCCTGACAATTCTGGAAGATTAATCAAAAATGCACCGATTACAGGCCAGGGAGACTTATTTTCTACTGTAAATATCGAAGATTGGGATGTAAAAAATATGATTGACCAACCAGAAATTAGCAACGATGCAGGGGAATATATCTGTAATGAGACATTATATCGGACATTAGAATCAAACAGCAAAAAAATCCCCGTTTGTTTTTTGCATTTGCCTCCCAAACAAGATGATGCTTATGGACTTGTAATGCAGTGTTTAGACAGAATGTTGAGACCTCCTTGTATAGATGTAGGAGCAGGTGCTATCATTTCTAATGGAAAATTTCTCGCAGCAAGGAGAGCACCTTCGGAAAAACATGCAGGTTGGTGGGAATTTCCTGGTGGTAAGTTTGAGCCTGGTGAGGATGCAGTAGATTGTTTAATGCGAGAAATTAGTGAAGAACTTGATTTAGAAGTAACAGTACACGAAGAGGTCGGTACGTGGATATTCGATCATGACGATGTTGTCGTAAGATTGCACGTCAGAATATGCAGAATAACTTCAGGAGTTATGAAGATGAGAGTGCACGATAGATTCCAATGGTGTGATAATCCCAATGAAGTAGATTGGCTAGGTCCCGACAAAGATATTGCTTCTGCGATTAGTGCCATGTTACCGCATCTGCATCAGGATTCATAGAGAGGTCATCACCTACCCTTCTTGGGATGTTGTCTCGTCCTTCATGCCAGGTTGCGGCCTCTAGCCAATCTTTTACGCCAGCTCCGATTATTTCGATGAGAATTAAACCGCCTAGAGGAATTTCGTTAGGTAGAGGGAATGATACTTTACCGGATAATGCTGCTTGCCTTGAAATTGTAAAGTTAGTGCCATTCTCATTTAGATTTAATGACATATAGTCTAATGCAGTATCTAGAATTGCTTGTTTGTGTAGCAAAGTTATGAAATTCTCTAAGGAAATATTTTCATCAGCGATTGAATCATTTAGTTCTGAAGGGAAACTCGGAGGCTCAGGAAGGCCGCAATTGAAATCTGGGAATATATTCTGTAATGACTCAAGAACCTTCTCTGGAATATCTGCACCAACCAGATCTGATGAAACAATAACCTTCAGACCTTCACCAATGCCTGACAATTTAAGTCTCTCCATAGTATCACTGAAAAGTACCTATGAAATTAATGTAACAGGCAAATTTGACAAATCATGTTGAAATGGATTGTTCCATGGAGGTACAGGTATGTGCAGTAATACCTGTACTAAATGAAGAGAAGCACATTAAAAAGTGCCTTGATAGTCTTCTTTCACAAACTATGCCTGTTCAAATATTGGTTGTAGATGGGGGCTCAACTGATAACACACTCAACATTTTAGAACAATATGGTTCCAAAATCCAAGTTCTGAATAATCCAGATAAAAGAGTTTCACAGGCCAGAAATTTAGCATTGAATAAAATTGAAGATAATGTGACACACTTACTGGAAATAATTGGCCACTCTTACGTCGATTCCAACCATGTGGAAAATAGGGTACAAGATCTACTAAATTTGGAAAAAGAACTAGGTAAGAAGATTGGAGCTATAGGCTGTAGAACAGAATCTGCTGATGTTTCAACCGATGTTGAAATTTGGATAGAAGGCGCTCTATCTTCACCTATTGGTTCGGGAGGCGGGCAGTTCCAAAAATTCAAAGGCAGGGCTAGAACCAAAGTACCTGCATTTTGTTTGCACAATGTTGAGGCTCTACGTAGTGTGAATGGTTGGGATAATAGGTTCATCACAAGCCAAGATAGTGATTTGTCTATGAGATTGATATCGAAAGGATGGGAAGTTTGGAGGTCTGATGTAAGCAGTGTTTACATGTACAAACGTTCATCCCTGAAGAATTGGTGGAAAATGTCCCACAGGTATGGATTTTGGCGTACAAAGGTTGTCCTAAAGCATCCGAACAGATTTGATATCAGAGAAGTCTTACCATTAGTGGGTTTAATATTGATATTTGCACTTGAAAAATGGTGGTATGCGCCAGTTGTTTATGCATCGACTCTGTTGATGATTGGAATTGTTTATACAAATCACGATAAGTCATTACAGTCAAGAATCTCATCTCTATTTGGAATACCTCTTTGTTTGATAATCTTACATACGGCATTTACGGTCGGTCTATTGGATGGATTGTTGCGTTCAGGTAGAGCACCTAACGATAGAACATGATTAGGTAAATTTCATTGGTGAAACAAGTAGGGACGACTTCTATGGCGCGACAATCTACTGCGGTAGTCTTACTTTTCGTGCCCATCCTTGTTCTCAATACGTTGCGATTGTTTGTTCCACCATTAAAGAAAATGCTTGAACTATCCGGATATCTAGATATTTCCTTGCACGTAGTTTGTTTGGGAATTGGAATTTTGTTGTATAGAAAAACTAGGATTGTAAGAGACCATGAGTGGAGAAGAAGCAAAGCGGTAAAATCTGTTTCTAGGCATTTCAAAGCTGAAGAAAGTGGTGTTTGGGAAAAGAACATTCAGATGGAATCTAATTTGTCAGAGGAGGCGCAAATCAATCTTCAGGGTCAAGTTTCTAGTGTTACCTCTGGGAAAAATGTGGGGTTGCAAGAAATATCGGATGAAGTCGAGGTTGAGATGCTGATAGATTCAGATAGAGTAAGAATGGCACAAGCTCGTGTTGCAGGTGAAGAACAGTTCGATGAAGCAGCTGTGGCTGCAACATATGGTGCCGTTAGGAAGCCATCACCAATGGATCGGTTTTTAGATTGGATTTCGCACATCCGTGGTAAAGACTCTGAAACCAAACGTTTGGAGAAAAGTAAGAATTCACTTGAAACGAGGAGTCAAGAATCTCCCGTAATTGCCCAGCGACCAATTGCACCAATAACTCCCATAGCAACTGACAGAAAAAATCCTCGTCCCATGGAGATACAGTCTTTTACAGACTCTGGAATGGAGACAATTTCACTTGAAAATAAGGAAATCGAGATTGTACCAAAACAGCCTACAATGGAAGAGTTAGCGTATGGTGCTCCTCAAGTAAATTCTAGCAATAACATTGCATCTGCTCCAGGTTTTCAACCGATGCCAACATGTAGAGTTTGTAATTCACCAAATCCAATTGGTGAAAGGTTCTGCAGTAATTGTGGCAGCAATCTTTAGCGCTGTAATCAAAAACCCCCTACCCACCGGATAGAATATACGAGGTGCATCTATGAGTGACAAAAGAGACTACTATGATGTTTTAGAAGTTTCTCGAGACGCTGATGAAAAGGAACTCAAGAAAGCGTTTCGTTCTCTTGCAAGAAAGTATCATCCTGACAAAAATGATGCTCCTGATGCTGATGAAAAGTTCAAAGAAATTCAAGAGGCATATGCAGTATTATCCGATTCAGAGAAGCGTAGAAATTACGATCGTTTTGGACACAATACTCCGGGTGGTTCACCATTCGGGCCCGGTGGTTTCCAAGGTTTCAATATCAATCTGGATGACATTTTAGGCGGAGATTTTTTCTCCAATATTTTTGGTGGTGGAAGGCGAAGAAGCACTCAAAGGCAAGGCCACGACATTCTTGTCAGACATAATATTTCAATCGAAACAGTTCTCAATGGTGGGAAAGAAGAAATCGAGGCTGATTTACCAATGGTTTGCACAGATTGTGACGGTACAGGTGCAAAGGATGGCACAACAGAGACTTGTTCTGATTGTGGTGGTGCAGGCCAAGTCAGAGTTCGCCAACAAATAGGGCCATTTTTGCAAGATTCAGTATCTCCTTGCAGAACCTGTAACGGTTCTGGACAAATCGCAAAATCTAGATGTAAAAAATGTGCAGGAGATGGAGTCATTTCTGAGAACCAAACATTGAGATTTGATGTTCCTAGAGGAGCAAATGATGGACTAAGATTGAGAATGAGAGGAAAAGGACATCCTGCTCCCTATGGGAAAGGAATTTCTGGAGATCTATTTATCGAATTAATTGTAGATGAACACCCATGGTTTGAAAGAAATGGCATGGATTTGATAATGTCTTTACCATTGAGTTTTAGTGATTTAGCGATGGGTGCTGAAATAAAAATACCACATATCGATGGAAATACATTGTCGATTAAGATTCCTTCAGGAACAAATTCAGGAGATACAATTACCATACCTGGAAGAGGTTTACCTTCAAATCGAGGTGTTGGCAGAGGTGACATAGTTATTCTTTGTAAACTATTCATGCCGAAAAAGATAGACAAGGCAACAAAGAAAATTCTAGAATCCATTAGTCAAGAATTGAACGGTAAGAAAGACATTGTCGACAAAATCATTGAAGATGCTGAAGAAAGAAGAAACTGATTATTCTTCTTCAGAATCGAGGTGCATTGTTTTACTTGGTTTAGCAGCAATTGGCTTAGTAAGCATCATACCTGATAGGTGAATGTCTATCGAGTTAGCCTCTCCTTTAATATTTAATTTTATGAATACCCTAGAACCTGCTGATATTGTATCCAAGAAAATTTCATCATTTCTAAACAATAATTTAGGCTCTACTTTGGTTATTGTCCATGCTTGACCCTCTGGTGCCTCAAGCCTGACTGCCGCTACACTCCATTCGTTTTCACTCGGCATGATTCCAAGCATTAGTGGAATTTCTTCATCACTTGAAAGCCTTCTATCTAATTTCCATAAAGCGATATCTATGCCACTAGTAAGATGTCTGAGTTCAGGTGTTCCCCATGTTTGAAGGGCATCTTCCCAATCCAAAGAAGACATTGTTCTTAATGCTCTGGAAAGATCAGCCTCGATATCCTCTCCTTTGTCGAGTCTTTCACTTAACCAGGCCAACCTGTTCTTTTTACTAGCAAATTCTTCTGCAAACTCTCGATCATTTTTCACTTGTAAGTAGAATACGATGAATGGAACAATCATCAAAGCACCCATCAACCAATAAAATACATTCGCAGCGCTTTTTACTTCTTCTGATGCAGGGAACCATGGTTCTTCTCCTTCGTCTATCACCGCAGTCGAAACTCTGATTTTCCATTCTACAGGTTGTACTTCTTCAGAAATTGAATCTGAGCCATTGATGTGTTGAATTCTAACGAAATGCGTACCTCTTCCTACTTCGAGCGTAGCCCTGATATCGTTCATAGAATATGTTTTGGTTAAGCTATCAATCTCTTGCCAAGTATTTTGGTCGATGTCCCAAATTGTTACTTGTAGGTCATATATGTCGCCTTCAACGGTAACGTCAACAAGGTGAATCGATTCATTCCAACCTGTCGTTTCGACACGTAAAACATCTCTGTAGTCATTCATTTCAAGGGTTAGTTCACCGGTATGCAATGAACCGTCCATTGGGATTAGTGGGTATGTCGAGTTGTTACTTGAAGGACTAAGCGGGCGCAAACTTGGTGCATCTCCACCCCATCCTGCATCGTAGTGTTCATGTTGAGACATAGACGCATGCCATTCACAATTGCAATCCCATTCAAACTCAATATATTCTGACTCTGTTATCGAATTAATTCTGTCACCAATGCTAGCGTTTAACCAGTCAGAAGAATAGGTTTCAGAATACACAAATCGATATTTCATGTTTTGAGCCTCCAATAGGTCATTAACAGAATTTGTTAGTAATAATGATTCAAATGTAGGCAAGATGTATTTGAAATTCATTTTTCCAATTCCTGATATGGAATCGATATTCGTTAAGGCGATTAGGTCATCTTTTTCATATAATTTAGTTTTCAGGCCCCAAACAGTATCTGGTGCAGGGCTTGTGACCGTGATAATGATACGTCCATCTTCCTCTATTGGTATAATCACATTATGCTCAGAGTTTATTGAACTGTTCCTATTCAAATCAATCGAATTTTGGACTAGTTCTTCCGAAGTATCGTTTTGGAAATGAAATTTTACTTCAATAGCAGCTGACGAAGCAATCAATTCTGTGACGAGTATTTGCCCGCTGGTTACATTTATTCCAAAAACATCGGCTGGGTCATTTACCAGATTTCCAGATGTATATTCTCCTTCACAATTTGAAGAAGTTCCATTCAGATTGCAGATTTCATGCTCCAGCATTTTGAAACCTGCATTTATTGCTGACCCCGGGGGCGGTCTTGTGTTCGATAACTCTGCGGTTACCGGGATAATTCCTTGGCAATTATTGATTTCACTGATGTTTAGAAAATAATTCCCGGCTTCTAAATTATCATAAATCTCGGATGAGTTGTTTATCTCAAATCCAGTAGAATTGGTCAGAATCACATTTGAGTTTTCACAGTCAAACCATATGATGCCGTCTTGAACCTCAATTTCCGCATTGTAATTGCCAGCAGAAGCAAGTGGAATGATGAACGCAACAAGGCAAACCGCCAGTGCTTTCTTCCCCATGTTTGTCGGGGATAACTCATAAGACTTCAAATGATTCAAGACTAACTTGTTTTTCGCTAACGGTATGGCGGGTATCGGAAGAACGGTAATTTCCCGTCAGAGGTACTCGAGAATTTGGGGGCTTGGGGATAGAAAATCTCCATCTTCATACACTCCAGGTATCGTAATAACTGGAAACGAAGAATCCGATATCAAATTCGCACCGTTTACAATTTCATCAGATGGAGGGATTCCAAGAAATATTGAGATAAATTCCAGGGCACCGTTTGCTCCGTGGATTTCGAATGAAAATGGACCAAATATGTCTGCGTCATTAGGTCATGTATTGCCACCATCATTCGAAGAGGCAGATGCAGGTCAATCCGCGTCGAAAGGCGATATATTACCTATTTCTTGGCAAGCGATGAATCATGATGAGGAGTTATCAAATCCTCAGTTAGATCCAGTAATAGTAATCCTGACAGATGCATTGCAATTAGCTAACCGCCCTGGGAAATTGGTTGATGCTATAGTCAAAATAAAACACACATTTCCTTCATCGTTACTCTGGACACCAGGAATTGGAGGCCCCGACAATTGTGCGGTTCTTACGTGGTTCGGTGTAGATTTATTTGACACAACACGTTCATTACAAGCGGAATCGGCTGGTGCAGTCCTTACATGGAATGGGCCGAGAATGACTCAAGATAACGATTTAGAAGTTGATCACTGGACTTACGCTTTGAATGAAGTAAGGTCTGCAATTTCGAGTAAAAAACTGCGTGAACTTGCAGTTGCACAATCACTAGCCAGCCCTAGATTAGTAGAACATATGAGATATCACGACAAAGTGGTTGGTCGTCAAGATGGAATTTTAGAAATGGTTGTAGGTGAATCCACGAATTTGCAAATAAATTCTATTGAATCACATGATGACCCAATTATTCGTGATTGGGTAGAATTCATAACCAACCGATACATTAAGCCTAGCAGTTTAGACGAAGTATTGATACTTCTTCCATGCTCGGCAAGAAAGCCATATTCAAGGTCAAAGTCACATAAGAATTTCAAAAATGCGATTGCACATAATGCGGCACATGAAGTTATGATAACTAGCCCTCTTGGTTTAGTGCCTCGTGATTTAGAAGCGGTATGGCCTGCAGGCCGATATGATATCCCTGTCACAGGCGATTGGAACTTGCAAGAGGTTGAACGAGTAAAATCAATGATAAACGCATTAATTTCTCGAAATAAGTATAGAGTCATAATCAACCATTCATCTATTGAAATTGATACTCAAATCCCTGTAATAAACACAAGACTAGGGGATAGAGCAACCAGTGACCAAGCGTTAACTAGATTGAAATCAGCAGTAATAGATAGTGTTAGAATGAAAAAACGAAATGGTACGCTAGTCAATCTAGACACCTACAGGTCTATTTCTCGTTTACAATTCTTGAATGATGATTGGTTGGAAAATTGTGACATCAGTGGGAGGTTCCCTAGGTGGAAAATAATGCGTGAAGGAGAACAAATTGCAATGTGGGCTCCTGAGAGGGGTAGTTTTTCAATATCAAAGGCCGGTGTAGCAATCTTGGATGCCTGTAATTCTTTGAGGCGTATCGAGATTTCAGATGAACAAAAATGGAAGGGTGATGTAACTCTAAACATCTTAAAATCATTTGATAAAAAAATCAGGCTTGGCGAGGATGTTCTTGTTATGCAAGGGGGAAGTTGTGTTGGCTCAGCACGTGCCCTTGCTCCAGCTTGGGAATGGAGAAAAACCCCTGGGAAACTGGCAAAAATGCACCAGAGGTTGTGATTTGTCGTATTTTTCTCATGCGTAGTGGTTAATAACAGGTGATAGGTCGGCAACTTGCTCGGAGGTATGATTATGGCACGTATGTATGCTAGAAGAAAAGGCAGTTCCGGTTCAACCAAACCTCACAACGAAACTCTTCCAGAGTGGTCTAATACAGACTCAAAAGAGGTCACTAATCTAATAATTGAACTTGGAAAGGCTGGCCACACAACCGCTCAGATCGGAACTATCCTTAGAGATCAACATGCCGTACCAGATGTAAGGTCTGTGCTTGGCGGTAAAAGAATCGGGGCAGTTCTTGCAGAGAACGGAATCGGTGGTAAATATCCAGAAGATATGATGAACCTAATGAGAAAAGCAGTAGCAATACTCGAACACATGGGATCTGGAAATCATAAGGACTTACACAACAAAAGAGCTTTGGAATTGACCGAAGCAAAAATTCGCAGATTGGCTAAGTACTACATTAATGAAGGAAAACTTGAATCCGATTGGAAGTACAAGAGAGACCAACTAAGACTGATGGTTGAATGAGTAAACACTCAACTTCATGAACCCCCATCTCCACGTATTGTTAGGGTGGCAACTTGCGAAGTTTCTTTGACTCACCAATATTTTCTCAAATCGAGGATGTTGTTGGAGAGATTGCATCGAAGATTAATTCCTCTGATGTTATACAAATTTTAACTCCTGCTGATTTGGAAGGCGTCCTATCACTTATCCAACTAGAATCCTCTTTACTTGATGCTTCGAAAAATTATAGAAGGAAAATTCTACCACAAAAAAAATATGTCAGCGGTGATGAATATTTATTGCCTGATTTGGAAGGTTTGAAAATAATAATAAATCCGTTTATGGAATCAAATAGTAACTTGTCAATCTCAGACGATGTTGTCGAAATTGCTCCGATTTCTGTTGAATTTAATACAGAAACTTCCAACAACAATCACCAAGGTGCGATAGACACCGTCGCAATCTGTTCCTGTATAGCATCAACTATTTCTCCAAATGGGACAAGAGTCAGAAAAGTTAGACCTCTTGCAATTGCTGGTAACTGGCTTAGACAGGGTGTTGAAATAAATTATGACCCCGTTTATTCATTGTTAAGGGATCACCTCAACGAAGAAGGCACAATTGATGTTAGGCCAATAACAGAAACAAATGAGATAGCAGGAGGCATGTTATCTGAATTGTCATCGAGAATGCTGAAAAAACTCAAACAACGTTGGCCAGAAATGAGTTATGAAGAAAGGTCATCAGCATTGAGTGAATTAATTCTGCCAATTCTTCGAAATGATAAAATTTCCACAATGCGAATCGAAGAATTAATCTGGCATCGTATGCTTATTCCTGGTTGTAATATGGATATAGCAAGTCAACTAAAAATTGCGGAGGATAATTGGCCTTCTGATGACGAGAAAGCAAGATTACATGCAAGTATGATTGCAGACAAATTAATCGTTGACGGATTTTTCTAATCACTCAACAATTTTCAAGATTCTTCCACACCCTTCACAAGGAATTCGTAATGGTCTTTCTTGTGACTTAATTGGGTTTGGAGTGCTACATGCGGGACATTCGATAACAGGATAGGATGTTTTTTCCATCATAGCAACTTTTTGTTTTGATTTGGGGCTAGCGATAGCTGTTATGACCCATATCGTAGATGTAACTGCAGATAGTACCCCAATAATGAATGGGTTGTAAGCAAGGTATAGTGCGATAAATACGACTGGTACTAATGACATTTCAACCCAAATAACGGTTCTTTTTTTGGTCCGGGTCAATTTCATCGAGAAAAATAATCCAGCTAAAATAACACCAATCGTGATGATTGTGAGTGTCAGTGGTGCATTAAGCGGGCTAGTTGAAGGGAAAGCCTCTATTACAAACGTTGAACGTGGATTCAAATCTTGAGCGCTCAGAGTAATGGTTTCGCCAAATGGAGTTCTTCTTTGAGTCAACTCCAATGAATCTTCTCCTTTTATTGTAGCACTTGTTAAACTCGTAAGCATACTAGTTTCTATGTTGATTGTTAAGTCATAAGATTGGAAAGTCGGCATCTGTGGGTTATACCTTACAAAATCTCTTAGCAGATTTGATTTTATATTATCCTCAATAATTTGAATGGTTTCAATTTTCAAGGTTACTGGGTGAGGTACAACTCGCAATTCTCCTTGTAAATCAAGAGTGAATCTGGAACTGTCCAGGCTATTAAAGTCAGTTCCTAGTAATTCTTCCAATTCAATATCAAGTCCTTCATACATGTAGGTGGTTGCTAATCCACTTGCTAATTGGCTTTGAAATTCATTTATTTCAACGCCGTCGATTCTTTTATTCCTTCTATCATCATCAGCGACCATACCTTCGCTAAACATTGAAATTGCAGTTGATATTGCACTTTCTTCAGTTCCTATATTATCCAATCCCCATCTCATCCAATAAGCGATTTCTTGATCCATACTCAATGTTATTTCTTTTCTTAGTACTAGGAAACTATCTTCATTGTCTAATTCCATGTTGATGTTGGCTACAAGTTTAGAGCCAACACCATCTGATCTAAGTGGCTCCTCATTGGGATAGAAACCAGCTCCTCCCGTATTTCCTGTGTCTACAGGATAAATCGTAAAGTCTGCAAGTCCAGAAAGAATAGGGGTTCCAGTTTGTAGTTGGATGAATGATTCTATCGTTATGATTTGCTCACCTTCAGAGTTTGCAGTCCACGTCCAAGTCAGTCGAACGAAATCACCGTTGCTAGTTTGAATTGCATCTGTGTTTAATTGTGCATTATTGACCTTTACACCAAGGCTAGTTGCATGTGCGGCTGTTTTCTGTCCAAATGGAGATGCAACTGTTACTGAGATGTAAACATCCATTCCTTCTGTGACAGGCTCATCAACAATTAAGTCAACAAGAGGAAGATCTGCAGTAATTTTTGAATCATATTCTTCACTCCCCCATAGCAATTCCAATGCTGCATCAGAGCCAGGTAATGAGAACGTAACACTAGTTGCTGAAAGTGTAAGCTTTACCTTACTGCTTGCTGGTATAGCACCCGAATCAACTTCGACATCTATCGATATAGTACCTTCGCCTGCTGAAAGAAATTGACTTTGTGTATCAATGCTTGCAGTATATTCTTGGCCACCCAATTCGATGTTAATACTCGCATTAATTGTAGCTCCAGCAGCATTTTCTAGTTTGTAATATATTTCAAACTCCCATGTTGAACTGGGGTAGGTGCCTGTCCATGATGGATTTATTTCCCATGTTGCGATTTCAGTTCTTTGAGCAATTGAATTTGTTACAGTAGCGCTTTCAGCATCATCCGTGAGGTCAGTCTTGAAAGGAGATAGTTCTCCTCCTCCTGATGTTCCGATTAGATATAGGTCGGCAGGAGACGATTCGCAACAAACTTCGACGCTATCTGCAGAACTGTTTGGGATAGGTATTGATGAAAAAAGGAACATCACACACAAAAAAAGTGGTAATTTGTATCCCTTCATTTATTCACCAATTTAACTCTGAAACAATAAAGCACTTGAAAACTATGGCCAATTGGGCAATAATATGTTCAAAGTGCCTTCTCTAATAGATTGCCAAGTTCTTTCTCAAATAGTCCGACTAATGCTTCGCCAACTTCCCCTTGCAGGTCGTCAGGTAGGATTCTTAATCCAAGTCTTGCAGCGGCTCGACTTGCCTTTAATTCAGCGTAAACAGAACGTGCTTTAGCGTTGAAGTAATATGTAATCGCTTCTTTTAATTCAGATTTCAAGTCATCATCTGATTCAACTTTAGCTCTTATGTAAGATTTAATTTCATCTTTCACTAGGTCTCTTACAGCTTCAATCATGATGTCTTCAGTTGCCATCAAATCCTTGACTTGGTCGCCAAGGTTGCCTGTGAGCAATCTCTCTATTGCCATGATTGGGCGTATGAGTTCTAATTCTTGAATCCACCTATGGTATAATAAATTTGAACTTTTTAGTGTGGTACATGGAATTTTCTACTATTGGCTGCGAAGATTCAGTCGAAGAAGCAACTACAAGACTACAAAATTGTGATGTTTTGATTGTGTGGGGAGAAGAGGACATTCTGGGAGTTATTACCGTAGACCACTTGGACAAAAAAGGTACTTGTGGGGAAATTTGTGAACTAGACGTCCTGGTTGACCCTTCATTGGAAATGAGAGAAAAATGGAATCCAAAATATGTAATAAAGACTGAAGATGGTGAGCCAGTTTCAATCGTGAACCATCAATAAGCCATCTTTCTCGACGATAGCATATCCTATTCGTTCTAACTGAACGATTGTACCAATGGGGTGATCATGTTTCTCAAGTAAACCTTCTACATATACTAATTCCTTGCCATCGGCGATAGCAAGTTTTGTTCCAATTCCTTCGGTTATCCAATGAACAATCGGTCTTTTGTCTGATCTATCAATAGATTCAACATTGCCATTTTCTGAGATGTCGCAGAAGTCTTTCAACCTAACAGGCTTCCCCGAATCCTCGTTTTCAATAAAGATTGAATTTTGAATTTCAAATATTCGGTCTGGCATATCTTCTTCAGGGTGAGAACTAATTGCCACTTTCGATGGAAATTCACCACTTAGGTCAATTTTTACGGGGTCTCTGATGAACGCTAAGCGTGGCGATATTGGCTCGATTGATTTGGTATTGTGAGAGTATAGAGTTGAAAGTGGAACTGCAATGTCCTTTTGAGTCAAACCTAATTCAATCCAAAATGACCTTAATGATTCAGGACGGATTCCTCTTCTGAATAAAGCAGACAGTGTTGGTAGCCTGGGGTCATTCCAACCTGAATAAACTCCTTCAGAGATATCCTTCTTCATTTGCGATGTTGAAAAAGATCCAAATTCATGAACTTTTACTCTTCCCCAGTATATCGTTTCGGGATAGTTCCATTCAAAATGGTCGTACAGTAACTTTTGCTTGCGTGTAGAATCCATCAAATCCTTTCCTCGAATAATGTGAGTTACTCCTTGAAGATAGTCCTCGATGGCAGATTGAAAATCAAGTAGTGGCCAAACACGCCATTTTGAACCAACTCTAGGGTGTGGATTTGTCTGTATTCTTGCTGCGGGCCAATCCCTTAGAGCTGGATTTTTTTGGTCCATTCCAGTTTTCATTCGAAGTACTGCATCACCTGGCATAAATCCGTTCGAATCATTCATTTTATTCCATAATTCTAGATTCTCATTTACGTCATTATCCCTACATGGACAGTTACTTTTACTCTGCCTGAATTCCCTAAATTTATCACCTGTGCAAGTACATACATATGCGAAATCAGTCTCAATTGTTTTTTCTGCATAATCATGATATTTGTCCATTCTCTCACTCGCTATCACTAACCTATGAGCTGAATAGCCGCACAATTCTTCTTGTTGTTTTGGTATTGAATCATATGCTTCCATCATTGGAGGTTTGACAGTAGTATCTGTGTCGTCAAATCGTAGAATCAACTCACCATCGTGTAATTTAGCGTACTCAGCGTTTATGACCAATCCTCTGGAGTGTCCAAAAGAAAGAGGACCATTCGGATTGGGAGCGAACCTCAAGACGGGTTTTCTACCATTGAGATTTGGCAATTCAGGAAGACCCTCCCTTCGTTTCTGTTCTTTTTTCTCTAGCATTTCTGGGGCTTCATTTTGTAAAATATTTCTCACATGGTCAAGTCCATTGGTGATTGATAATTCATTTGCCGCAGCAACTTCCTTGGCAACCATCGGAGCAATTATTCTCCCATGTTGCCTTAATTCCTGTCTAGAACCCATGATTCTACTAATCACCGAACCGGCCTGTCCTTTACCGTCGTATTGCAAACTATTTTGCAAGGCAAGGTGACGAATAAATGCCAAAGTTTCCTCATCAGGTTCCCAGGACATGGACATGCGTGGAGGATTAGGTTCTTCAAAACAAGGTTTGTTGATTTGCATTAGGACGGGGCGGAGTTTTACCTCCCCAAGCATTCTCTACAGTTTTCCAAGACCATCTAAGGCATGTATGAGGTGTTTCTCCCTTTACCAATTCTTTTACCGCATCAATCGTCTTTGGATCGGAAGGATAACCACTTCCAACATTAAAACCTACTTGTTCAGATATTTCTTTGATTATATTGTCTCTTGTTACCTTTGCAATTATACTTGCAGCACCAACTGCTAGAAAATTT
>Ga0160423_10002221_pt1 | contig 16271 bp, 12 predicted proteins | sample CRUFie14St8metaG_FD_108191 | JGI IMG/M metagenome (GOLD analysis project Ga0160423, IMG submission 108191) | Marine microbial communities from the Costa Rica Dome - CRUD Field 142mm St8 metaG | ecosystem: Environmental > Aquatic > Marine > Oceanic > Photic zone | place: Costa Rica: the Eastern... | reverse complement strand
GCGGCAGCTAAGGCGGCAACAGTAGCGGCGATAGGGAGTGCAGCTGTGGCGGTAGGTACTTCAACAGCAGGTTTTATATCTGCAGGAAAAAGAAAAAGAGAGGCACGAGAGGCTACAGATAAGGCTGAAAAAGCTTTTGCGGATGCTCAACGAATAGCTTCGGAAAATAAATTTGCAGGCATGAGTATACCTAAGGAAGGTTTTGAGCAACAAAGAAATTTAGTTATACAAAATATAGCGCAAACATTACAAGGAGCACAGGAAGGGAGCTCTAGAGGTGCGGCAGCAGCAGGAAGTAGAGCAGGCGCAACAGGTGTCGTTCTAGGTGATACAATTAGAAAAGGTAAAGACGACTCTTTATTCAGAGCTGACGTAATGGAAAGGCGAGGGGCAGCAGGAGTTCAAAGAAATCTAGCTGGTTTAAAGTTAGGTCAAGCTCAAGGTGAGCAAATGAGAGCAGCTGATTTAGATGAGCAAGCGGCCCAACTAAATAAAAGCGCTGCAAGCACATTATCAAGTTTTGGTAAACAGCTTATATCAAGCCAAAATCCTTTCGATAGACCAAGAGGGGCTACCTCACAAATAGATCCTACTAGTTCTGTAACCCAAGATTCGTTTAGTCAGTTTAATATATTTGGACAACCTAGGCGAGAAGTAGGTTTTCTGAATCCAATAGGAGGAAATTCTTTTGCTTTAGGAACCTCAATATTTAATCCGTCAAATGTTAATTTACCAACCACAAATTTCAACTTGCCAAATTTAACAAACAATCCTTTCAACCAATTCAGAGGTTATCAAATGCCAGGTCTAACAGGAAATTAATAATTTATGAGTTACGGATACGTTAGACGAGAGAGAGTTAATTTAGATTGGGGTGCTATTGGCAAAGAAATGTACACCGCTATACAAGAAGGCGAAGCGGAAAGACAATTACGAAAAGCAGATATTTTAAAACAAGAGAAAGAAAGAGCAGAGCAGCTTATAAACCAACCTCAAGGGGAATACGCAGAAGCCAACAGATTTATATCTGAATATTCTGAGCAAGCACAAAACCAGGCTCTTAGTGATTTGCGAGCTTTAAAAAACCGTGAAATATCTGAAAGAGAATACTACAATAGAAGAGCAAACCTCCAACAAGGTACAGACTTAATGTTTACAGCGGCTAAAAATTTCAACGCTAATTACGATAAGGCTATGGAGGATATAAGAACTGGAAAGTCTAGTGTATTATTAGCTGATTTAAAAGGTCACATGGAGGCTTACAGTAATTTCAAAGACCACGGTACGTTTATAGATCCAAACACAGGACAGGTGAATGTATCAAAACTAGTTCAAGATGGAGGTAAGTTGGTGGCTTCAACACGACCAGGTGATTTTATAGACGCTTCGAAACTTGTTAAAATGTCTACCGCTAATATTGAGAATGTCGATTTAGATGGAGAGATTAAAAAAGTTGCAGACTCCCTAGGTACAATAGAAGTTACTACTGCAGATGGGACTAAAATAAAAGCATCTCTCGCTGATGTGCAAGCAGGTAAGTACGGCGATGAGGTAAGAAAGCTTTATGGTCAAGAAATAACGCAATCCCTTAGAGATTATGCAGAAGCGATTGTTGGTACTAACATTGACCCATCAGCTGCAAGTATACTAGCAGACCACATGGCTGGAGGAAAAGGTGGATACAAGCTGTCGTTTGACCAGCTAGTTGATGAGAATGGAAAGTTGCTTGAACTATCGAAAAACAAAATGAACAGAGACAAGCTTATTTTCTACAACGAAAAAGGGCAATTAGAAGTAACAGACGAACAAAGAGAGGAGGCTATAAACTTTGTTGAGAATAGGTTAAGAGCTAGTTTAGACACTCTTATTGAACCCGACCGTATCAGTAAGGTTGATGAGGCAAGACTTGCTTTGCAGAGAAGAAAATTAGATGACGACAAGAAAAAGAAAAAAAGTGGTAAAGCAAAAAGACTAGGCTACTTTGACGTATTAAATGATGCCATGTCTGGTAATGATAAAAAGTCACAGACTGCGTTGAATAAATTATTAATAAGAGCCAATGATAAAAAGGATGATATAGAGTATGTAGATATTAAGAGAAGAGGTAACATTGAAGATGGCACTCGTGAGTTTGTTGTCACAACTAAAGATAAGGATGGAAAAATAACAGAAACACCGTACCCTATTAGCAATCCTGATGTAGACGCTTCTGTTTTATTACAATTATTTTATCCCGACTTAGAGGATGATGATTCTTACGAATCATTGTTAGCTGATTATCAGGCTCAAAAAGGAGGAGGTTTTACACAAGAAACAATAGCAAACCCAAAATACGATCCTACAAAACCAGAAACAAAATATGATCGCAACTTTGATTATAAAACAAATAAAAACGAAGATTTAAATCCTAAGAGAGTCTTAAACCCAAATTACAAAGGTTTTGAAAGTGCATTCCCAACAGAAACTAAAGAGGGTAATCTAAATCTTAACACCGTCACAATAGAGAAAGATGGTAGAGATGTAGGGTCAATTATTGGTGAGAAGTTTGCTGCAGATTATTTAGAGCCCTTTTATGATGAAGGCGACGCAGAGAGATCTAAAGTACACCGTGAATTAGAAACTTTAATAAATAGAGTAATTCAAAAGTTAGGCACAGGAGATAGAAAAGGTTATAAAGCTTCGATACAAAACATTGGAGAAAGCTCTAAAAATCCAGATTGGGCTATGATTTTACTTGATAAACAAGGTAAATCATTTGGTTTAGGTAGTATAGAAAGTTACGGATCAATAACAGACAGACTTCAAAAGTTTTTAAATGAAAACAGAGTTGATACAAGCAGAAGACAAGGTGAATTAGATAACTAATGGAAGAAATAGAAAAATTATATAGCGTACTGACAGAAGGTGGTTACTACACCAAATCTTTTGAAGAGTTTCAAGAGCAGTTCAAAGACCCTAGTTATCAAGAAAGAGTCTACAGCGTGGTTGAAAGAGATAATCTGTTCGGTGAAAAAAAAAACGACGTACCCGACGACGTTACGGATTCTGCATCGGAAGATGGTTCATCGGAATCAGCAGCATTTAATGAAAATGATTTAAGCGTACTTAATCAAAATTTTGTAACCCCATCTGAAACTCCTGGAGAATATCAAATGCCTGAAGTGGTAAAGGAACAGGTCGAGGTTGATGTTCCTCAGACAGGAACTGAATATGAAAACACTCTAGCTACTCTTTTTGCCGAAAAAGAAAAAGCTAGTGAGCTTACAGACTTCTTGAAATTAAAAGGAGTTAACGTAGAAGATATGTTGCTTCGAATTAAATCCGATGGTATATCACCTACAGGAACAGAAGAGGAAAATATAAAAAGGATTTATTCTACCTATCTAACCGATGCGGCATCTAAAGATATTATTACAGATGTAACTGCTTCTACAGGTAAACCTCAGTTTAGAGAAGGTGAGTTTACCTCTTTCCCAGATTTAGGGGATAACGTATATGAAGAGCTTGATATTGATAAAAGAGATTTTGCAACTTGGGACGCAAATACTCAACGTCAAGAAACAGGTTCGTTTCGATTTATTAAATCAATTTTACCTACAGAAGAAAACGAAAAATTTTTAGAAGAAAAAAGAAAGGTAGAGAAAATCGTGTCTTATAAAATGGAACTCCTCAACAACATTGAAAGCGATATTAATAGTGTTGACGCTAAAATAAGACTAACAACCGATTACCAATCTAAAAGAAAACTATTTAGCATTCGTAATGAACTGTTGGCTAAGTTTGATAAAGAAGCCGAATCACTAGATAAAATTAAAGACTTATATCCTGAGTACGAAAAACAAACAAATAAGCTTGATTTAAAGAAAAGAAAAGAACTATATGAAGCAGGCCAAAAGGGGGGTTCAACTCGATTCTTTACTGAGTTAGGTGATGCGGCAACAAAGATACCTACAACTATATCAAAGTTTGCTTTAGGCGCGGCAGCATCTATTTTTTCTCTCAGCGATCAAGTATTGACAGGGCTTGGTTATGATAAAAAGGGTATACTAGCAGGTGTCTCCGAATCAATTTTAGACACAGCTGATAATGTCTCTCGAACTTTTGATTCAGCACAAAGACCATCTTTTTTAAAAGGTAAAAAAGTTACGGTTAATGGCAAAGAATATATAGTTACCACAGACGGACAGGTAGTAGATGAAAAGACTAGAGTTCGTATGGATGGTATAATAAGTGGAGAAGAAATAGAAAATATTAAAGATAGAGCAAAGAGTGTGCAGTTTAATGAAACATTTTGGAATGGCGGTGCAACAGTACAAAACTTAACTCAAACCGTAAGTAATTTATTCGCTTTAATTAGAGGTGGAGGTAGGATTGCTAAAGCTTTAGGAGTATCTGGTAGAACAGGAATAGGTATAGCTTCCTATGCAAGCACAGTAGCTGAAAACGTAGAAGACATGAGATCTTCTTTAGTAAAAGCAGGTGTAAACGAAAAAGAAGCATTGGGATTAGCCGCAAGGGCGGGCAACGCTATAGCTACACTTGATGGTTTGTTTACTAGTCTTGCAGGTGACAACCAAAAACTTTTAACAGGCGTACAAGGTATTAAAAAATCTATTATAAGTCTTGTAAAAAAAGATGGTAAAAAGTTTTCTCAAGAACAATTAAAAAGTAAAATTAAAGATTTATTCGTAGAAAATTTAAGAGAAGTAGGATTAGAAGAACTACCTGTTTTATTTTCTGAAAAAGCTATCAATGCTGTAGTTAACTCTATAACAGGATTACCTGTAAGAGATTCAGAATTAAGACCAACAGAGATATATGAAACCATATTGTTGACTGTGGGAGCAACCACAAGTTTAGGAGGCACTACCCTTCTTAAAGGCAGCAATAGAAATGACGTTGTAAGATACGCCGCTGCTAATATTGAAAACTTAAGAGGCACTATAGATAAATTAGTTCTTAATAAAGAACTAACCCCAGAGCAAGGGGAGAGAGCATACAACGAGATTTACACAATGCAAACTGCCATCAACCGAACTAAAGGAACTATTGTAAACTCAGATAATATGGTGGAGATGTCTGATCTTTTATTTCAGAGACAAAATCTACTAGATAAAAGAAAAGATTTAGAAGGCCCATTAAAAGAAGAAATAGATAAAGAAATAGCGGATGTAGATCGGCAAATAAAAATAGTTAAAGAAAGAGATAAAAAACAAGCTGATAAAGAAACAGAAACACCACCTGTAGAGGTTACTAGAAAAGAAGCAGAGAAAGCTTTAGATGAAGAAAATGAAGTGAGATCTAAAGCAGGGCTGCCTGTTATTATAGCTAGTGAAGAGAATATTACAAAAAAACAAAATGAACTTATAAAAGAAAGAACAAATGCCATTCAAGAGTCAAGCACAAAGGAGATACCTGTACAGGAACAACCCCCGACTAGCACAACAGTTCGAGAGGGAGACACCACCAGGCGCGGCGTTACCAGAAAGGGTACGCCCAAAAAAGATACAACCCAACCAAGAAAAGAAGGTGAGGTTGAAACTCAAGTTCCGCCGAGCGAGGTAGAACAAGAAAGAAGTCGTCTTAGAAGACAAGTAAGAAATCCAAAGACTAGAGGTTTGGATAGAAGAACTGCTTTGATTAACTACATCAATACAGTCAAAACAAAAGGTAAAATAGCTGCTCGGACAGCTAGGTCGCTTATCAAGCAAGCTAATGTTTTAAATCTAAACAACCCTGTTACAGTAGATAGATTTATAAATAGAGTAGATAAAAGTTTTCAAAAGGCTGAATCTACTGCACAAATACAAAAAGCGGAAAGATTAAGAAAACAAATACAAAAAAAATCTAAATCTAAAACCATTGACGGTAGAGTAACTGTAGCTGCTAAAGAGTTTGGAAGAGTAGACCCGTTAGATGTAGATGATATAGATGTTTACATTGAAAAAGCAGAACAGCTTTTACAAGGAATGCAACCAACTAAAAGAACAAGGGCAGGGCTTAAAGTTGCTCCAGCTGCAGATATTGCTGCCACAGAAAAATATTCTTCTGAACAAATACAAAAGCAAGAGCAACGACAAGAACAAGTGCAAAGGGAAGCATTTGAATTAGCAACGGATATACCTTCTAAAGATTTAAGTTTAAAAGAAATTAGAGAGATACTTGAAGATCCTACTTCAAATAATAGTAAAAAGAAATTAGAAGAGAAAGAAAAAACAACAAGAGCAGGTCTTAAAAAAGCATTCAATACTTTTAGTGGTATTGTAAAAAAACAATTAGAAACAGGTAGGGATGCTTTTGACGCGGAGTCTGATAGCCCTAGTAAAATAAAATACACCAAGGAAGAAAAAAGAATAGTCAATGCTTTTATGAATTTAAACATAGACAATATGTCTACCCAAGAAGCTATGCGTGCATTGGATAGTTTGATAAACTTTACAACTAATGGGAGAACAGGTGGGATGCTTGGTGTTGTAAAAACTCAAGAAGGTGTAGAGAACGCAAAGAAAAGCCCTATAGCGCCGAAACCTAAAGGTATTTTTAGTAAATATATAGACGCATGGGCAGAGGCATTTGCTTCTTTAGGATCTAAAGCTGAATTATTTTTTGGAGATAAAGCAAGGGCTAGAGATTTTTTAAGGTTATCAGGGATAACAGATATGATAAGAGGATTTGACACCGCAGAATCTGTGGGTCGAAAAATAATGCAAGATTATAATGAAAGATTTTTGAAGAAAAAAGCAAACAATCAAATTTTTAATAATTTAGAAAATAACATTGAAAGAGGAATGTTAGCTCGTGTTAGAAGAACTGTTGATGGCACAGAGACTGAACAAGATACAGAGTTTAGAAGAGAAAAAAAATTGATAGAAGATTCTATAACTGAGCTTAAAAATTCAACAGTTAGCCAAGAGAAAAAAATGGGTGAGGTTTATGAAAGGGTTTACAATAGAATATTAAAAGATTCTAACAACCCAAGTGAAGTAGAGTCTAAAACTGATAAAACTAATTTAGAAGCAGTAGAGTGGTTTACTAAAGAGTGGGCCAAACATTATAAAAAGTTAAGTGATATTTCTTTAGATATATACAACAAACCACTAGATAAAGATTTAAATTACACTCACTTTGCTTATTCTAGATTAGATGGTAAGTCTGAAAAAGCTGAAATTGGAGCTCCTATGTACACAGTCGAAACATCAAGTGTATATGATAAAGAGTCAGGAGTTCTTAGAAAAAGAACAAAACCAGGGGCTCTACCTAAAAACAAATATGTTAATTTATTATTTGATTCATCACAAGCAAGTGGTTTAAGAAAAGCTTTATCGGATATTGAAACCGCTCCATCAATACAACAAGTAAACGGATTTATAAATAGCGCATCTATGGATAAAGTTATATCAGATAAACAAAGACAAAAAATAATAATAGATGCCTTGAACGAATATGTAAATAGTAAAAGAGGTAATGAATATTATGATCAAGAAAAGTATCCTTTAATAGGTAAAGTATCAGACGCTCTAGCAAAATTTGCTGTCTCTAGAACACTTGGTTCGCTAGGTCAATTTGTAAAACAATTAGCACCCGTAGCTAGTACGATGGTAACAGCAGGTGGTGCTACGACAAGTAAAGCGGTAAACCTTTTTATGCGTGATAATAAAGCAAGAGAGTGGTTAAAGAAAAGTGGTTATGGTATAGCCAACAGGGGATTGGGCGCAGAAGCTATAGCTGAATTAAATGAAGGTGTTGAAATAGCACCAGAAGGAGGTTTTAAAAAGACGTTAAATGATCTAGGGAAAATTCAAGATTTTTCTTTAAAAATTCTTTTAGTAAACGCAGACAAGATAGCTGCCAATACTTCATGGTTGGCTTTTTATGGTAAAGAAATGAAAAAGCAAGGTATAGATATTTTTGCCCCTGGTTTTGACTGGTCAACCCACAAAGTAAATAGAAAAGCGGGAGATGTTGCGCAACAAGAAGTAGATAGACAACAAAATGTATCTGATAGAGAGTTGCAAGGAAAAGCTTTTAAACAGAAAGGAAACATAGCTAAAGCACTAACTCGAATATTTTTGCCTTTTGCTAGTTTTCAAATGAATCAAAAGACTAGAATGATTTCCGACTTAAATACTTTGTTTGGTGGCACAGGAGCTACACAAGAATCAAAGCAAGAAGCTTTTAATTCTTTAAAAGGTATAGCGGCTGAGCAGGCCTTTTTCCATACTTTAGGATTATTATTTACACAGATAGTAGCATCGTTTGCATTAGGTGAGGACGAAAAATCCGAGGAAGATAAATGGAAACAGTTTATGATGCGTGTTAAAGGAAGAGGGACAAGTATACTTACAGACGCAACACCTTTACCTCCTTTCGGAGATTTTATTCCTCAAAAAGCTGTAAATAGTATTGCTAGTATAGTTGCAGGAGAAAAAAAAGAATTGGTTTTTGAAAATGAATTTTTAGATGATGCAGGAATAGTGGGTATACCTTTCCGAAAATTAAGTGTGGCTAAAAAACTAGGTGATATAGCTATTACAGGAGATTTAGATATGGACACAGGTTTTGGGAAAACTAGAGAAAAAAAATATAATAGTAAACAACGAAGAAATGCGTTGATTACTTTAGGGTCTTATCTTTTATATAGTTTTGGATTAGCGCCTACAGAAATAGGACAATGGTCTGAATATAATTTAAGAAACCTAGAGCGAGCTAAAAGTAAAAAAAAGAAAAAATCTAGTAGCCCTTTCAAGTAAGAAAAGAAAATATCAAATAGAATAACAAAGCGTTTAACACAAACACTAGAGCAAAGTTTACGTTGGGGTTATTTAAATTCATATTACAAATCCATCATACAATTAAAAGCTGTGTGTCCACCTAGCACAACACCACATCCTAAAGATTGTCTCTTAAAGTTTTTAGCATAAGCAGATGCGTAGGACTTTATATCGATACCACAGCCCGTCTGCATTCCAAAGACACGAAACTTTTTTCCGACAAACCATCTTACATAAGATTCTGTGTGAGTATGTCCACAAACAGAGCTCATCATATTATTTTTTGCTTTCATCTGAGCTTGTCCCCCTTCACCGTGTTCATACAAAACATCATCATACACAATATTCTCAACCCAATTCCAACCTGGAGTTCCTAAAACTTCATTGTAACTTTTGATCCAACGTTTAGGTATTTGAGACTCAAAACCTTTACGCATAACCATACGATCATGGTTACCAATGGTTACATCAGCTTTAGAAAAAACTTCATACCACTTCTGTACTTCATCAATAGCTAAATCAAGTTCATCTCCACCACCAAGACCGTCAGGGTCTGTGGTATGGAATGACGCATAATGGTTGTCTATTATATCTCCAATAAATATTACTTGATTAAGATTCCATTTTGCATATACATCTATACAAAAATCTAGATAACCAGGATGATTAAATGGTGCGTGTATATCTCCAACAACTAATATTCTTTTTTCTTTAGTGTTAAGATTCTCAAAAGCTTTTTTGCGATTGCCCGTTAGCCTAGGGCGTATAGTTTCATGACTCATCTTGGACAGATTCATTTATTGATTTGAGCTTACGCATAAAAACCGTAACCTCAGAACTCAATGATGAATATTCTTTGTCCATCAATAACTCGTATATATTGTTGATAGATGAGTGCAAATCATCCATAATAAAATTTATGTTTTGGATTCTTTTTCTTTCTAAAGGAGGTATAGGCATTCCGTTTGGTTTTGTGCGTAGCATAACTATATCCTCCCATAATTATTATCTAACACTTGCATTTGTTAAATTTCTTACTTAAAGTTAAGAAGAATTTTTTAATTTTTTTTCTAGACGCTCAACTTTTCCCCTCAAATTTATGTTTTGGTGTATTAATAAATTGCAAAACTGCGCCCTAGTGCGTATATGTCTATCGTAATAAAGTTTATTTTTTAACTTGGTGTATGCCTCCACATATTTTTTTTCGCCCCACAAATCAAGCTTATTGAATGTTTTTAAACTATGAAGCACAGTCGCATGGTGAAACCCTAATGATTGACCTATTTGATTAACACCAAATTTTGTTAAGTCTCTACATAATTGATAGTAAACAGCTCGTTGGTAAACCAGGTCTCTTCTTCTATTTTTAACTTTTAGCTTACAGTTAAACTCATTTTCAACAACTGACAGGATTGTGTGTAATTTCATTTTTTTCTTTTGTATGGTTCAGATAATCTAAATATGTATCTGAATCTACAAATTCTAAATGAAAAAACAAAGGAGGTTTGTTTTTTAATACAATATAATGTGCAACGTAAAACTTCGGGTCTTTTCTTTTGATGACATTGCAGAAGTAACCTCGGGTTACATTCTCATTCGAGTCCAATATATAACCATTGGATTTAGTAATCATTTGATCTAATTGAAATATGATTATGCAACTCAGAGATATAGGTAAGTCCTCAAGTGTGTCTATGAAGCTGTTCTCTAATTCGTAAAAAAATTCATCCTTTGTATATCTCTGTTTCAAATCCATATTTACTAAGTTCATCCATTCTATATTGTTGTAACTTAGAAACCTTTCCTTTAGATGTTTTAACCTCAATGAATCTAATTGTCTTGTCTGGATGTAAAGCCAGGAGATCTGGTATTCCGTTCTTATTAGTCTTTATTAATTTTAAAACATAATAACCAAGGGCTTCTAATTCTTTAATTTTATTTGATTGAATTTTTTGCTCGGTCATTATGCAAATTTACTAAATCCTTTTTATATCTGATTTGAAGTGTGATAAGGTATAATCTTTTTTATTAGTAACAGTTTTATATATTTGAGACTCAATACCTTTCCTAGAAAACACCCAATATATATTATTTTTTCTTCTATCTTTAGTCGTCATTCTATCTCTTGATTGCCAATAACTAGTAGCGCTAAAATCTATATTGTAGTACACAAGAGCTTCAGCATTCTTCAAACTTATTCCTTCTCTTCCAGATTGTATTTGCAAAGCAATACTTTTGTGTGTTGAGTCAAACTCCTCTAGGGTTGTACATACATCGTCTTGGAATACTTCTTTCAATGCACTCAGCTCCGCTTTGAATTTATAAAATATTCCTATTTTTTTCTTTGCAAAATAACTCTTGATGTAATTAGCTTTACTATAATCTAACACCATAGAGTTACCGCTTTCAAATTTAACTGTACCAGAACACAACTGATGAACTTTTGACATTAGTTTTACAGCTGTATCTGCTAGTATGTCTTCTGTTTTCCCTTGTATAACTAGATCTTTTTTTAATTGTCTGATCATGTTTAAGGTTTTGGGATCTATATCAACCAACAACACTTGCTCTTTATTTTCTACCAAGAACCCCGCTTCCTTTTGTGTATATGTTATGGTGAAGGGTTTCATTTTTTCTATTATAGATATATGTCCCCCTGAATAATCTCGCACAGGCATACTGTTAAACTTTCTCTCTACCACTTCGACGTAATCATCTGCGAACCGATAAAAGTTTTTGTACATACCAAACGGATTGTTAGTACAAAAGAAAACCTGGTGGTACATTTGACTATAAGACTCAGGTGTAGGTGTACCTGATAAAAGTATAACATAACATTTGTTTTGCATCACAAGTAGTTTAGCTTGCTTGGCCCTCTTGCTAGGTTTCGGAAAGGCCCCCATCCCATGGGCCTCATCGAATATAATTAAATCATACTTGCCTTCTATCTTATGAAGACTTTCATAGTTTATAATTTGAATATTAAAAAATGGTTGAAGTAGTTCGTAGTCTTTTTCAATAGAGGATATAGCTTTCTTCTTTGTAACAAACAACACGCTTGAAACTTTTATCGCCTGGGCAATACCAAAACTAGTTAATGTTTTACCTGTTCTGACTTCCATGGCTAAATATAAGAAGCTGTAACGCGCTATTATCTCTGAGCCTTTTTGTATTATTTCCTGCTGATAGGGTCTATATTGCATATTTTGGTGGTTTCTGTGAAAAAACGGCTTGCATAGATGCGTTTTAAGAGACTTTCTCGGTCAAGGTGATACCTAGGTATCCCCTTTTTTGCCTAAAATAACAGGTCGTCTTTATTTTTCTTCTCATGAATTATTATCCATTTACCTCTTTCATCCCTTCCTTCTTCTATTTTCACATTGTATTTATGAAGACTAAAAGAGTTAAGCCATTTATAAAAACGATTCCTAGAGATTGTCATTTTGGCTTTCGGGGCGTAGTCGGGATACTCCTCAATAAAATCTGCGTATAACTCGTTACCCCACAACCTCTCGTTAGAGCACAGCTTTCTATTTTTAGATGCTCCAGGTAATAGTCCACACCACTCAACAAAATCGTGGCAAGTTTCTGCAGACAACTGTCGTATCTTTAAGTTTACAAAATCACTTGTCATCAAACCATCCTTCAAATATCTTTGCAAACAACTGATCATGTAGTTATCAAACTGACACCACTCATCTGAGTTCCAATCATCTCCAAAAAATAAAGTTCCAAATTCATCTTGAGGTGTGTAGTTGTTGTTGTAGTGTTGAAACAATTCAAGTTCCCATTTCCTTCGTGCAAAACTATTACCACTACCTCTGATAGCATAATTAGTGGTGATACAAATCTTTGGAGATTTTTTAAATGGTATTTTGATTGCGTCTTTATTTTTCTTTTCTAATGTTAATCCTTCTGTAACTACACTAAACAACCTTTCAAATTCAAAATACTTTTTCACATCATCAAAACATAATATCTGTGTATCTGCAGATACAAGTTGATATGGAAAAGATTTTTCAAAAGCAAAGGCTTTACCATCTATCGTAACTAACTTTTTCATTTGCCCTAACGCATTGACAAATATACCCTTGCCTGTACCACCTTCTGGATTATCACTTATAATCTCATCATTTAAAATTACTGCAGGGCAGTAGGACAAATTTTTGTGTCCGTGCATAAGAAACCCTATGGTAGATTCCATTGTTGTAGTTCTTTGTTTGTCCTGGTTACAGATGTTGCCAATAAATTTTTGATAGTAGCAACCATCGAACTCACATTCTTTGTAGTACCTATCTATCATTTGATCTTGCCATACGTTACCTTCAAGATCATCGTAAGCTATTGCTTCCACCTTATCTTTTGTAACCTTTACTGCTTTGTTTTTAAAATACAAGTAAGATGTTTCTTTGTCATCGTCTATAAAGAAAGGCTCAATGGTGTCAAGTAGATTTAAGTATTCTTCTCTAAAGAATCTAGTTGTGTCTGCAAAATAGTTGTAAATAGATTCATCTTCATAATCCTCTAAATGTTTTAAGACAAAGTCTTTTATATCTTTCTCGTTGGAGTGATTGATGTAACAGCTCGTTACCTTAACAAAGACATAATTCTTGCTTCCTTCTGGACAATACTTATAAAAACCATTGTCTTGTAAAAACTTTTTAAAGTCTATAGGTATGATTTTTATTGTCCCTTTATCGTTCTTAAACCAAAATTTATACTCATCTTTTTCTGCCTGTGTTATTATAGAGTCTATAACATCCGCCTCGACCGACCCTTTTAGTTGTTGACGTATAGACTTTTTTGATTCTCCTCTTTTTAATTTTTGTTTTATCTGATTTATCTTATCTGTATCTTCATAATATTTTGTGCCGAACTTGTCGGTGTTTTGATACGCAGACCTGATTGTATTGTCTATTTCTTTTCTTGTAAAGTCTTTGCTTTCATATTGATTACAAACATAAGATGCTAACGTTCTGTCTATACCAAAGTCATTGAATGCCATAGCCAAAATGTAGACATGGTGATTACGCATCCCTTCTGTCATAGGGTATTTTGTGCTCCACCATTTAGTAAGAATGTCAACAATTTTGTTTTGATTGGTTATAGGTATGGTTGGGGTGTCTTTAATTTTATTTACTTCGGTATACTCTTCATCTTCGTATGCGTCCCAGGTTAATGAGTTTGTGTTTATATGTATGAGTGGGTCATAAGATTCATAACATACCCTGCTTATGTTTTTTGTAGTAGTATCAAAGTTTGGGCTTTCAAACTCTTTCCCTAGAGCGTTGAAGTATTTTGTATGGTTGACTATATCTTTTGGTATTCGTACAATAACCTTCAAACCTTTGCCCGAAGGAGATATAAATACTGAATATACAAACTTACTGCTTTGAAACTTTTGTTTGTCTTGCAGTAAATCTTTTTGCTTTTCATAGCCATCAAAATCTAAACATATAAATCCCGAGTGTTCTTGTATGTTCGCATCCTTACGTTGCTGAAACTTACCACTAAAACATATAGCGGGTAAATCTTTTTTCAGTTGGTTGCGTATCTCTTTGTTTTTTTCTTTGCGAATCTTTTGAACGAGAGTTTTAGAACTACCATTTTTTATTCGCTCTAGAATATAATTAATGTCCTTAAAATAAGGAGTCTCAGTTTCGTGTATGTTTTTAAAAATTGTTACCATAATAAAAAGGGAGGTACTAGCCAAACCTCCCCTCGTTGTTAATCAAATTACATAAAAAAAAAGAAAAGATATGACTAGTTTTTAGAATAAATCTTGTTTATCCTCACGGAGCATTCCTATTTTGTAAGCCTTTTTGTTTTCTGGATCCCACAAATCAATAGTTATATTTCCATCTACCCACCTTGTAGCTTTTACTTTTAGTTGATGTCCATACTGCTCTGATTTTTCTGTTTTTGCAGGTACATTTTTTACCGCTTCTTGTATGTTGTCTATTTGTAATAGCCCATACATTTTACCTTGAATTTTATCGTTGTTCATGTTATTTATTTTAAGTTAAGTTTTCTGTATATATAACCGACTTCTTATAGTCGGGTTTCTTTAAATTTTCTAATGTTTGTAAAGCCATTAGCACTTTCTTTTTGCCACGAAGAATTACTTCATCGGGTACAAAATGTATTCCTAGGTCGTAATATATCTCGCCATCAGAATATTGTTTTTGTTTATCTCCTATTGTAATAAACACAAAAGGTTTTCTAAATAAGGTGTGATAAATAAAAGCTTGCGTGTCTAATCCGTTTTCCCACCTCACTCTATTTGGAAACCTTCTTATATCAGCAGTAGATTTCAAATCTATAATCATGTTGTGTGTTACAATATCCGCTTTGCCTTTAAATTCGTGATCAAAAATTTTACCTGTTGCTGGCTCCTCTTTCTTTACACCAAATCCGTTTATTATATCATGCCAAGAAACATCCTCCACTTTATTATTTTTAAGCTTGGGATTGTCTGGGCTCATAAACCAATCTGCTTTTGCCTTCACTTCATCTGCTTCTTTTTTTAGCAGAACCACAGACAAATTATTATCCTTTACATACTCTTGATATGCTTTGGCTCTTCTAGTCTCTGTTTCTTCCCATATAAAGAACTCTTTTGCTTTTTTAGGCTCTAGGACTAGCTGATGAAAATAACGTCCCCTAATCATCGCTTCTGTTTCTGTTACGGGCACACCATATTGTTGCTCATCGTTAAGTAATTGTGTGATGTCGCTATTGCTTAACCACTTCTTACCATATTCTCCATAATATTTTTTGTCGTCTCGGAGTTGCTCGACCTCGTTTGTGTTATTTGATTTTGGCATCGACTTGTTTTTTAATTTTCTTTAGTTCTACACTTGTTATGATAAATCTTTTCTGAAGACTTTCGTAAATCTCCTCTAGGTTACGACCCGCCTTGTGGTATTCTAATATTTGTCTTAGCACCCCTTCAAGGTCATCTATCTTTTGTTTCTTCATAGTAACTTTTGGTTTGTCTTGATTGTTGACAGCATTAATTACCTCTTCTGCACTAGCAACAGAGGTATCTAATCCAATCCCAATACAACCAAGAGCACGACCCCAAGCCGATGTCTCACAATTCTCGACATAACTTGTTTTGTTTATGTAAGTAGAGCCCTTCTCTTCTTCTGCAGTTCCACTTCCTATAAGCACTCCATCTTGATTTCTAACATAAGCTTTCATAGTTATGGTATTGTCAGACCTGTCGATAATTTCTGTATCAATAGACCACCCTTTGTACTTCGGGTTTTCTCTGAAATGTTTTAAGCGCTCATGCACTTGGGTATATTCCTTACCCTTGATGTTAATTGTTTTCATATAGTAAATTTAGTTTTTGTGTGATTGTATAATATTTATTTAAAACTCTTGTCTTTTCTTCTTGATACAACTGCAAAGAACGTTGGTTTTTCTTTGAGTTAGCTTCCTTCTGAATTGACTCGTTGATTTTATCAACTTTATCTTGATATTTTTTTAAAG